>Ga0209611_10007385_pt1 | contig 17629 bp, 10 predicted proteins | sample S1TSphgellanicum_3_FD_187693 | JGI IMG/M metagenome (GOLD analysis project Ga0209611, IMG submission 187693) | Host-associated microbial communities from peat moss isolated from Minnesota, USA - S1T2_Fc - Sphagnum magellanicum MG (SPAdes) (version 2) | ecosystem: Host-associated > Plants > Peat...
CTAGCTATTTGGGTCCTGATATAAGGGTATCAAATTTTAGACCTAACCTGCGGATATCAATAAAAAGTTTCTTTTATGAAGAAGGATATGTATAAATTTGAAAAAAAATTATTCCAGAAGTCAGATACACATTTATTTTATTTTTTTGTGTTTCCTTTACCAGTTATGAATAGACCAATTTTCAATTTTTGACACTTGACGAATATGCACAAAAGTTATGCATACTAAATTTTCACCTCTTGAAGCTTACAAAAAAATAAAAATAAAAATACAAGAGTACAAAAACGACAAGAGGCCACCGAGTTCAAGAGTTCAAGAGTTGGAGTTCAAAAATAAAAAAGCATAACATAATGTTTTTCCAAAACCAAACATGTTTGTTTTTGTTCGAGAAAACGAAAATTTTCAAAAAAGATTGAGAACCAAAACTATGTGCGATAACCGGGTATTTGAGTCTTTGATAACCATGGTGGTGTGTAATAACCGGGAATTTGATTGTTTGGTTCACCGCGGGTGTGTATCAATCCGGGTATTTAATTTTTGGGAGACGATGGTTGTCGAATTTGATACCCAGAATTGATAACCGGAGGGGCTTGGGGGTGCGATTCCTAATACCCGCCCCACTCTGGTTTGAACTTGCCACCATAAGGGGCAGGAGAGAGGGAGAGAGAAGAGAGAGGGAGAGAGAGAGAGTGTGTGTGTGGGGGTGAATTGCAAAGTTTCTTTGATTGCAGTGTGTGGAGAGAGAGATTTGGAGGAGTCGGACGAGAGCTTTTCTGTGTCATTGAAAATTCTCGTGAATGCGTGTTGGATTGCAAGAATATTGATGGAGTTTTCTTTTTCTTTTTCTTTTTGTTTCTGTGTGCTGCAATAACGATCTTGACGAACTTTGCTCTGTTTTGATTCTTTTGGGATTCTCCAGCTGATCTCGAGTTTGCTCAAGTTTGTTTGTTTCCCATCACTCGCGATCTTCCCTTTGGAATTCGGTTGTTTTGGGTCTAGTATCTTCGTTTGTCATAGACTGCAGCTTCAAGTGGTGAGCTCAGGAATCAAGTGTTATAATGGCAATATCGTCATCGAGGCTTGCTGCTGCAGAAGCAGGGCCCTCGCCGTGGGTACCGGCTACCATTTTGGGAGTGATTCTGGTGATTGCAGTCATGCCATACATGTCACGTCCCGAGCCCACTTCCATCGCCAGCAGCTACCGTCATAGCTCCAGCTACGTCGATGTTCACAGAACGACCACAAGGTCCAGCAGCAGCTTCTTCAGCTTGTCGTTTCTTTGGATACCTGTTCTCTTGGTAGTTCTTTTCCAATGGCTAACTGGATCATGGCCTGAGCTCTTTCACCTCGAAGGACAAGCTGGAGGAGCTGCACGATCACCTGCTGCTGCTGCTTCTGGGGTCATGCCGCCTGCATATGGCTGGCACCCGACGCAGGGAGCAGCAGCAGCAGCAGCAGCAGGGAGTTGGTCATGGTTAGGGGGATTTGGTCCCATTTGGAACGCGTACAAGAGACGGAAGAACGACACAGTTAGGGTGTCCAACTGGCTGTGGACCAGCTTCATGGATGTGGGTGGACATTGGTGTTTGTTTTTTCTGAGCATTCTGTTGTTTTCCATGCTGTTGGGATCGCGTGCTAGTACCGCATACAACACTCCTCCTCCTCCGTTCACATATGCTCCTCCTCCCCCTACCTCCTTCCGCTTTCCCTGGTCGCTGTTTCTTCCTTGGAGGTCACCTGCAAAGTACTGAGCAATGTGGGGATCATCAAGCTCTCTATGTTCTTCTTCAGTTTGATCTGGATATATGGCTAACTACCCTTCCGGCTGGATACTCTTCTGCTGCTTTTTCAACGCTCATGGAGCTCATGTCATGGTGCCTCAGCATCAGACATCCCCCTGGAAAATCTGCACAACTGGGTAAGGTAAGAAACTCCTTCATTGCAATTGCTTGTAGCATTTGATCTTCTACTGCAGATTCCTGTTCTATAGCAGATAAAAATTTGGCTGTGATTTTTGAAAAATGAGGAGTTTTGGGTAGCTGGCAATGTTGCACAGCTTTCTTTCTCTCTGTGCAACAATGATGACAACTTAGTTAGCCTATACAGCTATACTTTTGTATAGTGGAAAAAAAATTCAATGAATTTTAGTTTTTCACATGAGTCTTTGCCATGTGCTTCTCAAAGTTTTCATGAATTTGGTGAGTCTTCAAAGGACCTCTGCATAATAATATTAGACTCAATCTGCAGGTGGCTTTGCTGCATCACAAGAACTGGGTTTGTTGATAGTTTCAAAAGTGTAGAAAAACAATGTAGATGTGTGATATCTGAAACCCATCTATCTCTCTAGTAGATGAGCCAATTAAGCTTCTCTAGTTGTCTGAAAGTCCATCTTGACATCTACATACACTTCATTTGAGTATGAAGAAAGGAAATCTAGTGCTGCTTGTGATTAACATTTTGCAGACTGAGGTCACTCTTTCTTCATCACATCTAGATAGTCTTCAATCTGAGCATGAAGAATCAAGGAAAGAGAGATCTGCTTGTCATATTTTGACTGGGGCTGTCATCTTCTTCTTTGTCACAATACAAGTGGCAAGAAATTGTTGGGTTTTCTTTGAGACACTTGTGTGTTCTTATGAAGTCTTGTCTTGGGACATTGGAAAATCATTAGGATTGTGTTTTTCTAATGGGTTAATGCAACAGTTCTTAGATCATCACATAATCTGTTGTGGGTTTTACCAATGGCTGCAGAGCTGGGGTGGCTTGGAAACAGAAGACAACCTTGAAAAGCTTTTGAAAGGTTTAAACTGAGAAATCTCTACTGTTTTTGTGTTCTGGATTTAAATCCTCAAACTGCACATTATCTTTTCAAGTTGTCATGAGATCCACATGAATCTTCTTACATTTCCATGAGAGCAGATATAACTTTGCAATGCTCTAACAAACCTTCATGTTTTGATTTTCCCGTTTTTTCTGTATTTCTTGCCACTACTAAGTTCTAATTCACTTGGTTGTTATTTCTAATCTCAAAGCCTGGTGGGTGTTTTCTACACTGGGGGTAATTTTTCCAACTAAAAAGCAAGGCATGATGAGGGAGTGGGACAGCGCATGGTAATCAGGTCACCTAGTTGATATGCTACAGTTTTAAGGTTAATCTGAGAGGCTATTGAGGCAGGGGATGTCTCTTACAAATTTCAGCTGCATGAATCTAGTTTGTGCAACCTCTTCATTAGTTTATCTTTCAGGTATTTTTCATGTGCATGTGTTGATCATGGGCTGGATGGTGATGTTGTGGCCATGGGCATTCATGGTGTTGGGTGTATGTGACCTGTATATTGTTGGTGCAGTAGCTTTCAGTTTGGTTCAATTCAGAGGTGGGCATTAATTTTGAAGACATTCAGTGTGGTGGTTAGTAAAGAGAGCTTGCAAAAACATATATGGGTTGTCACTATGTGAATAGCAGTAAGACATTTTTCTCCACAGCTCAGTTTTTGTGAAGCATATAGTTTGCTGCTGCTTGTGAGTCTTTGATTTGAGCTCAGAGCAATGTGGAACCATGTAGAATTCTTCAGCAAATTATTTGTGCAAAGAGACTTTGTGTTCTCTCAGCAATAGTTTTATTGGCTGTCTTTGCTCATTTTGGCTGGTACCTGGAATGAGAAGGGGCTCAGCAGTATGAGTTGCTTTCGTCAGCCGCACAGCTCTCATGTCTGAATGCCATCTCTTATTGCCGGGATTGGGAACAAGAGAACATTGTGTAATGTTATTGGACATTCAAATGTGATAGCATAGGGAAGTGGTTCTCGGTTCATAACCAGCTTTTGGGACAGAATTGCTGATGTGTCTCTCCCTGATTGCGCATCCACCTTCAGTATTTCAATCTGTTTTTGGATGAAAAGTGATCCATATCCATTCTGTTTATGGATGAAAAGTGGTCCACATCCACCTGTGGAGCAGGTTATGGATCTATAGATGCTGGTTATATGTAGTAATCAGCTCAAGGCTGCTGGTTACCAGTAATAGGCTCAGTGCTCTTGCACCTTGGCTATTTTCAGTAACTGGCTGCCTCTTACAATGTTGATCCTTGCAATGCTGACCATCAATGTACTTACCATGACAAGATGTGAAAAAGTGTTGTGTTGTGTTCTAGTAAGAAGTTCACTGTTTTGGACTGTTTGACCCTTTTCATTACAAATGTCTTCATATAACCTTCAAATCTAGCATGCATAAGGTTTTTGAAAAGTTAATCTCAAAGGAAACAATAATACAAAAACTCATATGTTTTTATTTTTATAGTCATGAGATATGTTTCAAAACCCAAAAGCTAATTTGATAACATTGAAAACTAATGACAACAAACCCCCTTTATTTCCAACAATTATACATCTCCAATAGGAAGTTTGATGAGGCTAAAATTTGGTATGAAGATGCCTTAAATACTAATTTAACATTGTCTCAATTTCTAAATAAATCCGTTGTTACAATTAAGAAATCTTACATTTAGAATAAAATATTCAGAGACTACATCTAAGCTCGATTCACAATAGACCTTTTTACTTCCAACAATTATCTCTCCAACAAAAAGTTTAATGAAGTTGAAATTTGATACAAAAATGCCTTAAGTACTAATCTAACATTGTGTCAATTTCTAAACAAATGCATTACTACATCCAATTTTTTTTGAATTTATAACAAAGAGTCCAGAGATTACTTTAACGAAAGAGAAAATTTGTTCTCTGTGTAACATTTTCTCCTTAATCTAACACCTTTCTTTTGTCAAAACTCATTTTAAAATCATAAATCCTTTTCCCTCAACATAAGCAAGAGTTCATAGATTCAAAAAGTCACCAATAAGATCCCTCTTTGAGCTTGTTTTCCTTTGGCCAATGAAAGCTTGTGGAAATCCTTCTTTTCAATGGCCTCCTTTTCTTTCAATGGGACTTAAAGATGATTCCATTCTACAATGATGTTTAGAATAAGAATCCTTATACTCAATGAGAATACTAAAAATATTTTCATCCTTCACCCAAGTTAGGATAATAATCTTCATGGCCTATGAATTTGAAGGGATCCATAATTTTCTTTACTTTGGTTATCTTGATCGGTCTTGAGTTTGATCTTGTCAATTCCATCCATTTGGCCACAACATCTTAATTTTTCATCTTAATCTTTTTTAAATAATTATCTTTTAAATAGTTACCAATAGTTAAAAGTAAACATCTTTTGGTTTTTTTCTGGCTAAGTCAACTTTAGATTATTAGTAATTTTCCTTCCAACCCATGTACTATTCATTTGTGTAATATGTACTAAATTGGATTCGTTACTTGAATAACACATAATCAATTGAAAATAAGTTTTGTATTATAATAATTCTTTTGTACCATCTAAATCCACTGTTAAAATTAAAACTTAATGAATATGTTGAAACTAAAGCATTAAGGCCTTCATATACTTCTGCCATTAGAACCTACATTGGCGCATACTATGCGTACACTAATTTTAAAAATAAAAGTATCAAACTTCTTTTGAATATAAGTACCAAGTTTGTTGTTTTGGGTATTCTTTTATTTTCCGGTGACACAAGCAAAAATTCAATCGTGATGAATGATGCCACCATGTTTTCAAATCATTCTTGCTTCTGAAAATAGGGCTAGAAGGTTTGATGAATGTCAATGTGGAGATGACGACGTTCATCTTTTTTCATGGACATGGGTCCCTAAGTTGTTAATGATGGACATTACTGTTGGCTGAAGGGGCGATTAACCTATTGCCAATGGAGCATAGGGCAAAGTACCTTGTTTACACCATTTGTCGACTTATCAAGTTTTATTGCTACGAATATCTACTAGGCTATGGTCTAATAAATGTACTATTTCTATCATTTTATCCTTCATAGGATTTCTTAATAACATATGGAATTTTCCTACATGTCTACTAGTTGAATATTATATTCATTTGTGGAACATTTGCTATATTTCCAACCTACTCTAAATCAAATAAGTTTTTGTGTTCAACTAAATTAATAAACTTGGTTTTTTGAATGTTTCCTTTGTAAGTGATCATAATCCAGAACTACACCCATAATTCATGTAATAGTAAAAATGGCTCTAGTGAATAACATTTGAATACTAATCTACATTTCATTATGTTAATATGGTTATTCAACATTTAATATTTGAATAATTAACCTCAATTTACTTAATAAGTTTGAAATGGCTCAAGAAGCTCAATTCAATTATAATTTTAAAAATATTACTATTACATATTTAAAAGGTTACTTACTAGATAAAAAATCAAATATGAGGCCCAAAGGAAGGATATTATCGAGTTAAAGCTTATAATGTTCAATTAATACATTGACCATGCATCGAAAGACAAACTATAAATGCAATTGAAATTAAGTCGAACAAAAGATAAATACTAGTTAAGAATCTTATTTACATTAGATATTTTCAACAATGAATTCTCTAACAATAAATAGGCTAGTAAATAATAAAACAACAAACTTTTATTTGTCTTTAGTGTTCATGGGACTAACATCTTGTATTGTGGGAATCCATTGTATAAGTTTTGTTTAAGGTTGTAAACTTAATTGCTCCATTGTTACTTGTTACACTTGTTGTTTGTTTTGTTAGTTTCAATTCCAATAACTTTAAGAATTGCAAATACATCTACACACAAACAAATGAATGAACATGAGTCATTTTCATTTAATACTTATGGGTTATGTGTTGTAAGGTTATGATTAAGCATGTTAGAATTATCAATGGGTTTATTTTTATTGTGTGAGGTAACAAATCATACAACAACTTGAACTAGTAAGTAGAAATGTTAGTTTACATGATAAAATATCAAGTTTAACATCTCATGGAAAAAAGTAATGGGTTCCATTCAAATTTTGCAATAATCCAACATGATTTGAAAGTTAATTAAATACAAGCCTTATTCAATGAATTTTGATAGTTTCAATTTTATATGTGAATTTACTTGTTGATAGGTTTTAATTTAATGGTGTTGGCTTCAAATATATTTCTAGAAACAATGGCACATTTGATATGTTACAAGCCATGAAGATCTTATGTAATACCAATGTTCATTGTTGACATTTTTGAAATATTAATTACCTGAAGGTTAGTGGTTATTATGAAGTGCATGCTTTCATAATGTTGTCATTATGTTCATTAATGAGTTGGCTTACAATCCTTTACAACTAGATTTTTATCTTTTTAGTTAGCTCAAACTTTGAACTTAATCTTGCATGGGCAAGGTAATGGGCCTTCTTAGCAACATAAGCAATTCAATTTGAATTTGAATGGCGTCGAATCCAATATGATTGATGGGGCCATGTTTTATGTAAATGAAATGATCAGAAGTAAAAATAAATGGTTGTGAGATTTGTGACTTTTTACTTATTGTCAATATTTTAAATGATTGGGGAGAATTGATTGTTAACTATTATGCACATGGATTGAAGACATTTATTTTTTATCATGTTATTACAAAAAAAAAAAAGGTTTGTAATTAAACAAATAGGTTGAATTTTTTAATAGTTACAATATCTTTTGTTACATAATGTTGTTAATGATGCAATTTTTTTTTGCATATAACATGTTTAATTATGATGTTGGATTTCATTTTAAAATTTAAACTTCATATCTAGTTTACTCTTTTAATGGGGCTACATGGTCTATTGTGAATTGTTAGGTTTTGACATTTTTTCAAGTTCAATTGGAGAATCAACTTATTGTAAACCATCTTCATGTTTTGATTTTTACCCTACATGCTTTGCACAACTTGACATTCTAGTTTTAGCCAAAAAATTATGACATCAACAAATGACCATTTAATTCCAATGTTAGTTTTTATCATATTTGGGCAAAAGCACATTAGGGTTTCACAAGTTCAACGGATTAGAGTCCTTTTCAAAGTCCTTTTCAAGTGTAGTTGAAAATTGGCTTGAATATTTAGATGATATTGAATGTAACATTTTTTTCCATTTCCAATTTCAAATCATGATGCTATAATACATATAAAAAATCACAAAATAATTTTTTTAAATAATAAAATTTAAATAATTAAAAGAACTTTTAAAATAATTACAATTTTTGGGATTATAAAATGTCCATAACATAATAAATTAAAATCACATTCCATTCATTCAATGGATCTTTAAATTTTAAAACATAATTCATTTAATATCCCAAAGTTTTAAACACATGAGACTAACACATTGTAAGATAAAAGTCCATATCCATGAGTTTTGCAAGTGTGACAAAAAGTGTGGGCAAAATTCAAAAGTCCATTACTTATTGATTATCCACGATTTTGATTTGATGTTTTCATTTTTCAAAGGTTGATTATGATAACTTTAAATAAGTGAGTCCTTTTTATTATTATTTCAATGAATTTTATTTAATTTATTTTCTTGTATCTAAGGAATACAAGAAAAATTACCATTGTGATGTCCATATAAGGTCATTGTAATGTGCAAACACCCATTTGTTTAACTAGGTTGTATCCATATTTTGGGGACCTACACTATGGTGGCTTCCTATGATGAATACATGAACAAGGGATTATTTTCAAGTTTTTTTTTCACTGTTATTTTAACACCAAATGCAATAGGGTTGTTGGACCATGCCTATGTATAGGATTCATACCCTTGTGTAAAAAACACTACGACTTCCTTACTTTGATATTTTTTGAAACAATGGATCAATGCATATATATGAGTATATTTTTCATGTTGATTTTCATTGTTCTATTTACTCAAACCATTATAGCATGCACAAGCTACACTTCTCAATTTTCATAACTTTTATGTGTTCAATTCTAACTAAAATAAAAATGAAATTCCCTTTGCGACATAATCAATTGAGTCGGGGATGGTAGTGGCCAAGGATGGATTGCACAAAATGGTTGTAAATCTTAATATGGGCACCCATTCTACATATGTGAATCAATTTTGCATATAGTGTTCATGTAAATAAGTTGATGATTATTTTATTATGTGTGGTATGTTTAGATCTTCTCCAATTCCATGTTGTAGAATGAAAGCCTTGCCATGAACAAAATCCTAGAAATTGCTCTTCCTTTTGTGGTTATAACCCTTTAGATGTTGGCCATTCTAAATTAAAATTTGCACCCATTTATGGCATCGAACTTGAAGAATTGTAGTCATGGTCATTGATGTGTTAATCAATGCAACCCAATGTCCTCCCATTAGCTTGTTGTTGGCATGGTGTTTCCTTGTGTTCTTTCAAATATGTTCCCAACTAGTACTTTGAATGTAAAATAGTGTGACACATGTTTTATGGATTAGCTTCATTGGACTTAACTTCTAGTGCATTGATTGAAAGGAAAATTTTGGTTTAAGTCTAGATTTTCGACAAAAATATGGCCCATGTTCAATTCTTTTGTGTTATGGACTTGGAATAAATCCAACTATTGTAATGCTTCATATTGTGAAGTACACAACATGCATCATTTATTGTGGCAATGTAGGTTTGTATAAGTAGTCATTTTCATCATTGAACTAAGGAATTTCATAGAATCCAAAAAGATATTTATATAACAATTTGCAATTTATGAAGATTAAATTCTTGGTGATGATGAATTTCAAGTGGTAAACATTTACTTTTGAAGAAGTATTTGGGCTTGATTTATCAAAGATGATGGATATTTAATTTAATTATATATAAGATATGCTTGGAACATATGTTAAACTATTTTGTTTGTTGGAGGTGTAAATTACAGACATGAATTTGACAAGGTTTCTTCAACAAAAGAATCCATTTGACATCCAATTGAATATTGTTACCTTTTTTAGTTATAACCATCATATAATAACTTTTGGGCAGAAAAATAATTAATAAATCAAAGGCACAATTTATTACATTAAACAAACTAATTACTTTCCTTTGACCAATAAGTTAAGGCAAAAACAAAGAAAAAAATGTCTTAGAACATTCCATTGAATACCTTACATGTTTCTTTACAAAAATATCATAATTTTTTTTAATCCTTTTAAATTCTAAAAAACAACAAGAGAGAATGAACATTATATATTAAAATAACTAAAAAGAATGGGAATGAAAAATGAAAATTTGAACAAGAATTCGTCAAGGAACCCCTCACCTTATAAATCATAATTCATCTCATCTCCTCTTAGTTTCCTCATCTTATTCAAACCTCTTTCATCAATCCTTAGTTATTGACAAACTAGTTGCCCATTACTATATCTTTAAAAATGAACTAATGTTAATTGTTTCATTTCATAATAAATTGGAGATGGTAAATTTTAACCTATCACTAGTAACTAAAAAAGTACTAAGATGCACACTAAACTAATTCTAAATTTAAAAAAAATCTCACTAATGTATATATTTATTAAAAAATCACTTGAAAAATAACTTTTGATTCTCCAACCATAGATATAACTATGTAGTTGTAATTACTATCAATGAACAACCTAAATTTCCTTCTTTGTTTTACTTTTTGATGACATTTTTTATTTTTCCATTGATGTTAGGTTTTTTTTCTAATTGGTGGTTATCTCTTCACATGCTTCAAAAAAGTCTATTATTTTTTTTTGAAAAATAATGCTTATATTTGACTTTTTTGAGCTCATGGCCTAACCAACTTTTATGTTCACTTCATATATATATATATATATATATATATAGACCAATGGAAGATTTTTGGGGTCATGGTTTAATGGACTTGAAGTGAGCTTGGCATGAAATCCATTAAACCATGAAATATTATTTATAAGTTGCCATTTAAGATTCCATGTTAAGTTTTCATCCACCACTTCCTCACCATTTCACAATTAAGATTCCATGTCCAATTTATATTCACTTCCATTCCTTGGTCTCTTGGGCCCTCAAGCTTGTGTAAAATGAATTTGCATCTTCACAATCATTTTTCCTTTAATCACACATTTTTTTATTTTGACGATAATAGGCTTTTAAGGCTTTTGTGTAAAGAGGGCCTTAAAATATGACAAAATTAGATGTAATCAAATGAATGCAATGGTGACCTTGCTATGCCTTCAAAGCTATATTAAGAATCAAAATTTTAAAAAAGAACCAGTAATGAAATTCTATTAAAAAATCAACAAAAAAATTTTGAAATATTAAATTTACAACAACCAAAATAAGAAAGAACAAAAATCAAGTAATGAAAAAATAGATAAATTGATGAGCAACAAAAAATAGTACTCAAATATGAACAAACAATGAAAGTTATAAAAAAAATGCAAATTTGAAATAATAAATTTGTAACATTAAAAAAAGTAATTAAAAAGAAAATCAAATTTACAAATATAAAAATTTAGTAGGTAAACATTAACAAATAACTTACAATTCAAAAGTTGAACCAATAAACATAAGGAAAAAAAACAAGAAAAATGATTAGCAAGGAAAATAACAACCAAACAAAACTAAAAAACAAAACAAGCAAATGACCAAAGAAGCAAAATGACATGCAACCAAAACCAATAAACAAATTGAAATGGCTAGGAAATTGGAAATTTGAATTTCACAAATTAGGGTAGAGGTGCACCATGCTTCAACACTTTAAAACAATGTGACATTTCAAAACTTGGATTAGGAGGGGGAGGGGAACAATGTGTGGGTTACACTTCATGTTTCACATGTAAAGGTAATTTGGTTGTATTACTAGTGTTTGAATGTTGTGTAAGCATTTTCAACCTATTGTTTAAATATTATTGAGGTTCGCACTACCACCATTAGGGTACAAAAATTTACAAGATCATTGCTATTGATGGGGAAACTTTAGCTTATACAAGGCCCATAGGTGGAAAAAAACATTTTCAAAAGCTGAAGTTTGATTCAACTACCACTTTATTTAAAACCCTTTATTTTGGGAAATGTATTCACCCTAGGGCTTCACACTTGACATAAAACATTTCCCCAAAAAAAAAAATCCTTTGTAATTTTTAATGTGTTTATACTTGTGAAATGGCATGGGTTTGGGTTCACATATTTAACCAACTTTTTAGGTTGGTGGAAGGTGTTCGCCGACTATAAACCTACTCTCGAAGCTAAGAAGTTCTAAATTTTTTTTTATGTAGGGTCTTTCATTCGGGTTTTGCCTTTGTTCATAGGGGCAAACCCTAGGGGTGGTGCTTTACCCTACACATAATATCCATACATGTAACTTGGCTTTCCATATAATTAAAAAACTCAAGTGATTATAAAAGTTTTTAGATAATCCCTATTATCTAAACAAGGATGATTAATTCGGTCATTGATTATTATTATTATTATTATTATTGATCTTGATGATGAAAGTTAAAAGGGACAAGAAAGCAAAACAAACAAGCTTTTTCTTGTGCAATGGGTTTGCCCCTATGTTTTTTCTGGGGGGAAAAAAAAAGAAAAAAAAAAGATCTAACAATAAATAACAATGATGAATATGTGAGACAATGAATTCAAAATAGAAAAAATGAATTCATTCACCCAATAAACATTCTTCCAAATGTGGTAGCTACCAAATGAAACCTACATCATAGTCTCTCTCTCCCTTACACACACCCAACCAACTTACAAACAAACAAGGGGTGTGGCACACATTGTAGCCTTGCCATTTACATAAAACAAGGTATCTTAAGGCAAAAAACTAATGATGGAAATTCAAATATTTCACCATGCAAAAATCTAATCTTCAAAAAAAAAATGCTTTAAAAGGAACCAAAATCTTTCAAGATATCAGAACTCTATAACTAATTTCAAGTTTCAATACAAGCCAAAATATCATCTTTCCAAAATCCTCATATCAAAATAGACCTATTATTATTTCCTAGGGACCAAAATCCCTGAAGCTACTATACTCTATAATGAATCTGAACACAATATCCTTGCCAACAAAGAGAGAGAAGAACCCACCCATCCACCCTCACTCCCTTTCCCCCAACAACTATATGCTATACAAGATCCCAATGTTCATGATTGAGATCCTCCAGAAACATTTTAGTATTAGAACAGAAGAACTATTTCTCTCGTGTCTTTGTCTTGTTGGTTTCCATGAGTGGGTGCTCCAGATCTAGCAAAGTGGGAATAAGTAGAGCTTTTCAACTCGGTGAGCACCTGAGTATTGTTCCTTCTTTCAATGATTCTATAAGGTTCGCCACGCTGCTTCAGCCCATCAACATTTTACCCAAAAAAAAGAGGTGGGTTTGCTTTGGTTTCCCCTTTTTTTTTCCCCTTTCAAATGGAGAGAGGGAGAGGGAGAAGGATAGACACACACTTCAGAGACTGTTCAGAAGAGTCTCTTTCCTTCCTTGTTGATCTGAGTGAGTTCTGGTGTCGGATATGTATAATGTATATTTCGCGAGGATGTCCATAGTTTGAATTAGGTTTTAGGGTTTGAGGAAGAAGAAGAGGAAGAGACAGGGGGGGGTGGGGTGGGTGTTTGAAGTCTTGTGATTGAATCCTTCTTGTTTTCTGTTTGAAATGCAAATTCTAGATTTACCCATTTCAGTTTTTTGAAAGATTTCAAGCTTGTAGGATAGGGTACTTTTGGGTTATGTTGAATAGAGATCATGGCACAAGATACTGTTTGTTTTCCTATTCAGAAAGAAAGCCAGTGATCCATAAATAAATTTCTCTATGCACCCATCTATTTGAGTTTTTTGAAAGATTTCAAGCTTGTAGAATAGGGTCCTTTAGGGTTATATTGAGTAGAGATCATGGGACAAGATTCTGTTTTTTTTCCTACTCAGAAAGAAAGCCAGTGATTCACAAAATAAATTCTCTATGTGCCCCACCTATTTGAGTTTTTTGAAAGATTTTAAGCTTGTAGAATAGGGTCCTTTTAGGTTATGTTGAATTGAGATCATGGCACAAGATATGATAATTTTTCCTATTCAGAAAGAAAGCCAGTGATCCACAAAATAAACATCTCTTCCAAGTGCCCTGATCTTCCCTATCTTTTTTCTAGTTTTCTTTTGTGCATTTTTAGTGTGGAGTTTAGAATTCAGGATTTGTGTGAGAGGACTTCAATGTTGCTCCTGTAAAGATCTGGAAGCAGATTTTTATCTTGAAAGAGTGGTAAACCCTTTTGAGGAGAAGGTTTGCAGGTTTTCAGGTGGATGTGTGGAATTTCAGAGTGATGGAGAGAAATTGATCAGTTGCAGTTCTAGATTCTGATCAATTTCAATTTTGTCAGATTTTTTTTTGAAGTACTGTGCTCTGTCAGGTTTAAATGCAATCCAAGGTTAAATGTTTTCGGCTGCTGCATTTTCGATGGCTGCTAACAACACTGCTTCTTCCCATTCTTCATCAAGTCCTCAGATTTTGACCTTATCTGTGAAGGTAAGTGCAGATGGAGAGTGAAGGTACCACACAGATCTTCTTTACATAAGAAGACTCTGCAGCTTCTGTTCACTGTCAATGACAGCATGACCATGGATATTTGTACAGATGACTTGTACACCGTTTTTCTGCAGAATGGTTGAATCTAAAGAGGTTGTTTTCCATTCTGAATTGGGTTGATAAGGCTAGCACACTTTGTGCTCGTCTTTGAGAAAGGGATCCTTATGACTTCTTAGTTGCCAAAGCAGAAGTGAGATTGAAGATGATCAGTGGTCACTGGGCTAACTCAAAAGACCTGATTAGCAACTGAAATTTTGGGAGCTGTCAACAGGAGAAATAGACCTGTGAAGAGGATGTGGGAAGCAGTGGCATTGACGGTTGCAGCAGCAGCAGGAAATAACATTGGGAAGGTTCTACAGAAACAAGGTACCAAGGGGCTGCCGCAACTGTCATTAGACTTGAAGGTGAGGCACCTCCACACCTGATGCCCTCCTTTCCTCTCATCCCTTCTTTCTTTCTTATGCCCGTCTGCACCAACCTTTCCCTGCAGCAGAGGAATGATTGGATTCAAAGAGTAGAGTCAATGTGATGAAACTTTGTGTAGACACAAGAAACAACTGAGAATGCTCCAGCGCACTTGATCCTGACATAATGAGAAGCAAGCTATTTGTTCAGGTGATAAAAAAGTATGGGGCAAGCCGCACCTGGGTGACAGGGGTAGCAGTGGACGTTGCAGGGGCAGTGCTCATGCTCAAGGCTGTTTCTCAGGCTCCTGTGAGTGTCACATCTCCTGTTATTTCTTCCCTCTTTTCTCCTTTGTTGTCAATATGCAAACTACATCAAGAATCTCTTTTGTCCTTGAAATCTGACTTTTGAAACCATGTGCAGAGAATTTTGTACAGCACTTGAGAACATGTGAAAAGACTCAATTGACAGTACTCGGTCCTGTATTGTGCCAATATTCTGTACTGGAGCTTCAAACTGATATGCTCCTTTTTGATCCAGACTCACACATGCTGTGTGGCACAGGTCTCTATAGTGCAGCCAGTGTCAGGATGTGGCCTGGCAGTGTTGGCAGTATTTTCGCACTTCTATTTGCATGAAGCGATGCATGGCCTGGATTGGCTGGGTGTTGCAATGGCAGCTACAGGAACTGTTGGTAACGATATCTTTCATATCCAATTTTAGTTCATCAAAGCTTCTTCTTCCACTTGATGTCTATCATTGATTCGTTTTGACAATCCATCACTAATATAATGGATCTTTGTTCCTGTCTTCAGCAGCAGCACATAATGTTAGCAGAGTTCCTTTCACAGCTATGAGATGTTGGCACTCATTACTTGCATTAAAACTTATGTTGCTTTTATTTCGTTTTGGTGATCCTACAGCTGTGGGAGCAACGGCAGAGGGTCAAAAGAATGGGCATATTTCAGTAATTCGACTGCTACTGTTTTTTTCATGGCTTGCTCTTTTCTTTGTATGCAACTTCCCTTTATGGCTTTGTATCACTTAATGCTAAAAGATTAGCTCTGACTTTTTCCTACTTTGACCTAATGCCGACATGTTTCCTGGTATGGTGATGCCTTGCCTTTGACTTGATGTTACTGATGACTGGCAAGATGCGGATGTCTGTCTGCACTTTGTAAAATAGGTCACATGGTTTTTGTTCTACAAAAGCCTGGTTTGTGTACTGCAACATGTCAATGCAAGCATCAGAGTAAAGTTTGACTTTAAGATGTGCCTTCCTTTTGAATGCTCTGACCATGGATAATACACCCATCAAAAATTTCAGATAAGGAAGGTGTATGTTGGGTGGGATTGTTCTTAGGGTGTGCTTGACTGGTGGGCCCGCTCTGGCAAGCGAAGGCGTCAGAAACTGGAATCGCTAGAATCACAGTTGGTTCTTTCTGTAAATTTCATCTTTCCTTGTCCTACCCTTATTCTCTCGCCTTGTTCTTCATCGCTGTCTTTGTTGCTATCTCATAACTTCACCAGTGAATTGTTGATATCTATTGTTGGAACTCTCTTTCCCCGGCAATGCACATTTTGAGTGATTTTCTTGATGTTTGTAACTTGTCTATCAACGTAATGTCTGCAGAGATAATTGGTGCAACTGTAGTTTTTCAGGCATTTATGTCATATATAAATCATTGTACATTTCCTTTGAAAGAAGATCATGATTTTTTTTGCTTCCTCACTTCACTAAAAGAAGGTGTATGTTGCAGGCCTAGACCCCAAGCCCTATAAGAGACTGTTTGGAATGTGCAGAGGGATGTTGATGTGAAAGAGGAGATTGCAGCAGGCATGGAAGCAGGTGCTTGCTTTGGGTTAGTCTCTCTGAACCTAAATTGGTGTAGTGCCTAAGTACTTTGCAAGTGTTTCTCTGTCTATTTTGTTCCTTGTAATGTGATTCTCCCAAGTGACTTACCCTGATCATAGAAAAAGCAAACTGTGCAGTGAATCTCCCATATTTCCATCTTGAAGACCCAAGGTGTTAATTAGGATAATGTCAATATCTGATCACAGTCAGAGGATCCAGTATTTCATTAGAGGGATTGAATGAAATGGGGAGTGAGGTTGCAGCCTGTCAGCAACAGTGTGCAAAATAGGGTTCATACTGGCGGAGAGTGGGATGTCACAATGGTTTGTGCCTGCTGGCATTGCTGTTGGTGTTTGCTGCAGCGGTAGTGGATTCTTTTGTCAGGTAAGGCAACCTCCTCTTTCACATCCACATCCCTCTAAATGTAATTCCCTTTACTTTTTTCTTTTCCCCCTCCCCTCATCCTGTTGATTTGATAGCTCATAATATGTGAACATCCTTATGGAGGCTCTCTTGTGAATTGATGGGGTTGGGTCACATGTATCTGTACTGTGACAGACCAGAGGTCTCAAGGATGGAAGGGCTGTAGTGGTCTCCACGTGTGCAGCTGTGGCCTCAATTGTCATAGGTGTTTTGATGGGCCTGTTTGCACTTGGAGAATCGCTACCTGGCTCATCCTTTGGGCGCTACTTGCTTTTGCTGGCATGGTACATTCCTGCAAAAAAAGTGCACCCACCCACTCTGTTGTTTGTTGTCACTCTTGTCCCATCTGCAGTACCTCATAGTTTACATTCCCAGTTGGGAATGCACAGCAGCACCTCCATTAATTTTCTCTTGCATTTTCAGGTTCAATCATCACCTGCAAATGGGCATTCTGTAATTGTAATTTGTCATACTTGTCAGGCATTCTGAATTTTACTTGTCAGGCATTGTGGATGTCATACTCTGTATTGGGTGTTCTCAATGCCGT
>Ga0209611_10007387_pt1 | contig 17626 bp, 13 predicted proteins | sample S1TSphgellanicum_3_FD_187693 | JGI IMG/M metagenome (GOLD analysis project Ga0209611, IMG submission 187693) | Host-associated microbial communities from peat moss isolated from Minnesota, USA - S1T2_Fc - Sphagnum magellanicum MG (SPAdes) (version 2) | ecosystem: Host-associated > Plants > Peat...
AAAATTTAAAAAAAAAAAAAAAAAAACACTATGTATGGGAGCGCTACATAACTGAAAATTTCATACATATCTAAGAGGAATTTTTAAAATTTATGCTTTTAAAGTTTGAAAAATTATGCATTCAGGCTCAAAACATTAAGCTCTAGTTGACATTCTGAGTGAGGAGTGATAAATTGGCAATGCATATCTTCTATGCATATCCATGATTTTTTTTTATTCAATAGTTGTTTATTCATAACCAACAAAGGAAAAATAAAAAATTGAATACATAACTTTCTATGTATGAAAATATGTAAGATTTTAAATATACATATTCATCTCTTTTTTTAAAAATGAGAATATTCTTTATTCATATCTAGAGTTTTGTCCGAAAATTGGATAACCAGACAACGCTGGTCTCTACCTCCTGCATGGCTTAAAACTCTTATTCCTAAGGATATTTGTGTAGGGTAAAGCCCAAGGCTTTACCAGAATAAGAGCTTTGTGTGAGCCCAATTCAGTAAAGCCCATAGCCTCAGGCTTTACCAAGTGTGAAGACCTGCTCCCAAAAAAAAAAATCTGTTTTTTACTTTGAAATGAGTTGCATTTTAAAAAGTGGAATGCCTGCTAGAGGAAACAAAAAAAAGCATGGTAATGTAACCTCCAATTACCCTGGCAAAATTGGCGCAGGTCTTTACAGTAGTTGATGGTATATAATTTTTAATTTGCCTTAAGGTAAGCAGAAGCTAGTGTAATCATTTACTATGAAGTAGTGTATGCTTTATTTTCATTGCATTCTATATCCCTAGGATAGTTCATTTGTCAGTTTTGTTGCTATCAATTTTTATGATGGCTTATAATTGAAATTTTCACAATTCTTGGATATAAATAAACAGCTATAGATATTGACGTTTATTTCATTTATAAGTTGGTAGCAAAAGAATACCTTTGGAATGCAATGGGTAGCAAACAAGCACAATGAGTACCCCTCCCTACTAACTTCTATAATAATTACCACTATACCAAATTACATGTATTATCATGCACAATGCATGTGCAACAAGGCTATGAAATACAACATAACAAAAAGGATATTGATGTTTCCAAATCAAAAAATTGTTTATAGTGTAAATTATCATTTATGCTAAGATTGGCGATGATAGGGTGCAAAATTAAGATTGTGAAAAACGTGTCTTGTGATTTTGGGCCCTTAGGGTCACTTCTTTGAAATTTTCATAAACCCACCATCATGCATATGTTCCCCATTGTGGTTGCAATTGAGTAATTTTCCTTGAATTTGCATGGCATCTTTCTTTTATAGATGCACATTGGATTCTTTTGTTATGTTCTCTTCATATGCACATGTATTCCAAATCCTATGCACCCCATACAACATGTAATGCATAGTTAAAGACCAAGCTCACCATTTCACCCAAAGATGGCAAGACCCATCTTGCTTGCTTGGTCCCAAATAATAAACGAACATACATTACTTTAATTTTTATGTTAGTTTGTGAACTGATAGGACTTGAAGATGTGACAATTTAATTCAAGTTCCCTCTTCGACCATTGAAATTTTGGAAATGTCACATCACTAGATTACATGTTCTAAGTGACACTTGCAAACCTTAAGCTTTTAAAATCATGCACCCAAAATTATGAATCGTGAAGAATGGGAACATAAATTAATTTTGGGTCCTAAACCCAACCAATTTCATTGCTTCATGGGGGAAAAAATTATGTACTATGTTATAGTAAAAGAAACCTTTTGTTATTCATATAAGTTGCAAACAGATTTGATGAACAATTTTTCATTGTTTCAATTGTCAAAAACCATCCCTCTTACATGTTGTACCCCCTTCAACATGATCATCATGCACACATTCCCACTTTCAAATCCTTGGCACTACCCATCTTCCCTATTTCCACACCCATGATGTGCAAACATGTCATTACCTACTACTACCTCCATTGCAGCATTCCTCATGAATTATGTAATTCAAAGTTTGGCAGAGGAGGAATGCAAGGTGTTGTGGCCAAAACGGATGGTTTTTGGTGAATTAGGGGCATAGAACTTGGGGTGGTGGGAACTTTAATGCCCAAAAGGGGCCCTACCCAGTCATGATGTGGGGCATTAAGCCTGTATGAAGGGTGGAAGCCCATATTCAATTTCCTGAAAGTAAGACCACAAAAAATGAAAAACCTTCTCTCAATTCATGGGGATCACAACTTTGCAAAAAAATTTAATTTTGCAATAGTTGGGTAGCATGCGGAGAATAAATCTTTAATAGTGCCAACCTCAGATCTTTCAATTTGATAATTCCCATTTCCAGATGACCTTTGCTCATCTGTATAATTAGCTATCAACCTCAAATCTGGGCCAATCCACCAAAACAATTCACATTTCAGCAGCACTCATTTCATTGCAAGCAATGTTCAGAACTTTTTTCATCCATTGGTGATACATCTCAAATGAATGGCAACTACAACCATGGTTGGATGCAAAAATATCCAGTCTTTTATGTCCACTAATCAACTCACAGCATACTGAGTTGCATGCTGTCTAAGCCCCAGGTACCTCAACAGCCTCAGTTTCTGTTTCCGCATCATCTCCCACTGGACGCTCAATCTTTGCACCAACCTCCTCACTGTAGTCCCCATGGACCTACACTCCAGTGTGCAACACCAGTTAGGAAAAATACAAAACTCCATCAAAACTTGCATCAATGTTTCCGCATGAAAAGTACAGTAACCTACACTGTTAAATAAAACCCTGACCATTACTCACCTCCATAAGCTTAGTGAGGTCAAACTTGGGAGCTTTCAGAATCTTCACTTTGCGAATGTATGTGTTCTGGAGGGGATAGATACCAGATGTTGCCTTCTCAATCTCCTTTCCTATCACTTCTGGTATAAACTTTGCAACCAACTCCTTCAGGTCACAAGTTTGGGCTTCTCGCACCATGATTTCCCTCATCTTCCGCCGGATCTAACACAATGAGAAAAGAAGCTTCCAAATCAGAACATGATGGGATTAAAGATGTAAACCACTTCAGGACAAAGCTGAAAATAAAAAATACTAGGCCACCACAAATGTGAATTCAGAGATGTAGGATTGACAGACAAACCTGACGAATCTGGCTTGATTGGGCATAGCAAGTGCGCTTGATCTGGTTGGGCCTCTTCTTGGTGAAACCAATGCAGAAGATGCGAAGCATATAGTTGTCTGTTGTCTTCACATCCACATGAGCCTCAATAAGACTCTGCCACTTGCGCACAAGAGACCGCAGCTTGTCGGTTGTGAAGTCCATACCCTGTATGTACCCCACAACTTGGTGTCAGCTCCTTGCCCATATAGAAGCACAACTTCTAATGCCATGCAACCCATTCATATGCCTTCTTTTCTCATAGGGAAACATCACAGAGACTGAAGTTGGAAACATAGCAGTTCCAAACCCTATCTGGCCGTAGCCACACATTCAGGGCAGCTCGACCCCTTCCAGACCTAATTCCATATCAGAATAACGCTAACAGAAGTATTGAATCTCGTAACAAGTATGCAGCAGGGAGGAGGAAAAATCATGGAACTGAGCTCTAAGAGTAACAGTTCAGATGAACAAACCCACCCAGAAATTGGTGAGAACATTTCGACCCTGCACATCCTCCGCCCTCAACTTGATCTTGCGGAAGGCCTGGTCCTCATCCTGCTGCAGATCAGCCAGTGACACCTCGAACACTCTTCCCTTTAGCCCATCGGAGGCAATCTGTTAAAAAGGACAGAAAAAGGCAGGGTGAGAAAAACAACATTGTTCAACGTATTCTAAAATTTTACAAGAGGTGTCAGCGGAAGGTACACGCAAAGAAGAAGACCATAATAGTGATTTTCTCTCGAGGTTCTCACCTTGGTCCCTTGTGTTCTGGTCACAAGGGTCTTGCCCAGCGATCGCTGGTTGAATGTGGATGGCGCCTTGATATCATACCAATCTTTTTTGGAAAATGGGTCGACACTGCACAAAAGCATACACAATGCTCACTCAAACATCTGCCGCCAAACCTTAGCACCATCTCTCACACTACTCCAAACTTCAAACCCTGAAATATCTACCCAACTTCAAGTCAGTTTTCTTAGAAAACTTTGAAGCAATAACAAAGGTTGGAACATGCTTACATCTTCTTTTTACCACCCTTCTTTCCTTTGGAGATACGCTTATTCTTACCGACCGCCATTGATGCAGTGCGGTGGAGGAGGAGAGAGCGCACACACCGGAAGCTCTGAAAGAAGGAACAAAAATCATCGCTGTGGTGTTTTGTTGTTCTTCCTGGCCGCCGCCCTTGCAACCCTAAACCTAATCCCACATCCCTGTTCACACGGTTACATAGCTGGTCACACACCGATATCCCGGTTCACACGGCTAATTTGGGCTCACTAATTAAACTAAGTTGTCCAAGTGGGCCTCAACTGCCAGCACATCAGTTGGAAAACTTGACAGAGAACGTTTTCCGCTGGATGAAAAATTGCAAAACTAATGTTACACAAGTGATGACTTTAGGTAGGAAAGCATTTTGAAAAATAGATGAAAAAGTTTCATAATGGGTGGAAATTTGTACATACATAAGATTTGCAAAAGAATTAAAGTTTGAAAATATGGATGAAATGGTTTGCAAGAGGATGAAAGGTTGAGGAAGAAGGATGAAACAACTTGAACATCTTAAATTGAAGTAAAGTTTCAGAACAAAACATGGAAATTATAGATCTTGAGTCTCAACACAATTTGATAATGTACACTGCAATAGATTTTTATACTTACAAATTTGAGCTGCATGGTGCTGCATGTAACTAGCAGTGACGATCAACTATTTTAATTTTTTCTTATGTTTTCATATATTTATGTCAATGTTAAATTTAATTTAAATTAATATATATTTCATGGACATGAAAAGACACATGTTAATTTTTTAATATATATCCATCTTGTTGGTGGATCGAAAAAGAAGTAAGATATTTATAAAGTAGAGGTAGTTATTATGAAAGTTAATAGGAAAGGGGAGCAGTTACAAAGAGAGAAGTTATGAAATAGTTGTCTAGACCTCCTATTACTATTAAATCTCACGATTTGCACACAGATGACATTAGAGGGGTCATGGGTGAGATAGTTTTCTATCGTGAGAAGGACTAGCTCTTCCCTTTTTTTTTGGTTCCTGCGGGCTGTTAATTTTTGGGCTTTTTTCGGTCTTTTCTTTGTCTTCCTTGTGATGGTTTCGACCATTATTCCTTTATTTTACTTTTTTTTTCTTCTTGTTATGTTAGGTTTGAAAATGAGATAGTTATTTTTGAATGGTTTTTGGAATAGTCCAAGGATGATCATACAATCAAAATGATCGTGTAAAAACAACATATGAAACTTTTTGCAAAAAATCTCATCTAAACTAGAATTGTAGTGACAATGTTTCATTGGAACTAGTTTATGTAAGATGGGATTTTGGTGATTGTGAGATTTTGGTGTTCGTCACTTTGACAATTCCAAAGTCATTTTGAATTATAATTTGTTGTAGGTCAAATTTTTTTTCAGAATTTTTAAATAAAAAAAATTGTTTGTATTTTGTTGTTTGCCTTATATCCTTTCAATGTTTTTTTTTTGTCTATTTGTATCTTGTTGTCAACTTCTTTAATGAATTAGAATTTTTTTGATAATTTTTCTTACCAAATAAAAACGTAATAAAATTAATGACACAAAATGACATCTAATGAAATTTATAAAAAATTACAACAAAATTATTATGTTCACACAAAATAATATAATCATTGCGAAGCAGAGAGGAGCCCAAATATCCAAGTTCTTTGATAGTCATAAATGTGCTTGCCAAGTAGAACGAGGCAAATGTTGCATAAACTAGGTTTTCATGTTCTTGGTGGTGGGTGGGTGACATTGTTCTTTTTAGGAGTTTTTGTTTGTAGCCAAAGGGACAATCATCCATAGGAAGACTTAGCCACATCTGGCGGTAAACCATATATGAAGTACAAAACTTTAATTGTCCTTCTATACTTCTGGCTACACAATGAAACCCAAATATAGAAATCTGGCAATTTTTAATTTATTTTTCCCTCACTTTTAGCCAATGAAAAACTCCAAAATCACTTCATTTTTCAAAAAAGTTATTCCAACCTTTGTAGAAATTTGTCCAATAAAAGAAAGGCCGATGCATGCAACCTTTAAAGACATGAGTTCAAGCCATTGTTGCAAGTATCTCTTTGTAAATGTGTCATTTATACACCATATCCAAATTGTCATTTTCACATTTGGGATTTCGTCTCCCCCATATGTTCCTAGTGTTTTTCCCCCAATTCCTAGGTTCATTAAATTGGGCTTTGTCATATGTTCCCTCTGTTGTTCTCACAGTTCCCATGCTTCTCGGTTTTTGTACTCTCTAGCCCCACACCACATTTCATCTCATATTTCTTGATGAAAAGTCCTACTTTTTGGACTACAAAAATGGAGCAAATTGAACAACATCAATTTTATCTTGGGAGTGTCAAAAGTTTTGAAAACAATTTTTTTATGATGGGCCAAATCAAGGAGGACGATCACATTTCAAGTGGACTCAAAAAAAAACTTGTATTTTTGGTAATCTAAAGTCTGAACAGGTTATTTTATTTTATTGATTTGCAAGGGACCTGAAACTGAAAATTCTTTGATTCTGAACATTTTCAAAAACCCAAAATTGAAAGGTTATAACAAAATCAAAGAAGAGCCCAACTCTTCAGAGTACTAGACTCCACTCTTTCTGTTTCCACCTCTATCTCCAAATGAAACTGTCAATTGTCAGACCAATTTTTTAACTAATAAAATATGTCAACAAGAACTGCCAATTATCAATTACAATGTTCAACTTGTGATACCTTACCCTAAAGTCAGTTTGGTCATGAAATAATCCTCAAAACAGTGAAATGAAATTGTGTGAAAATATGAAGTTGATATGTTGAAAATCATCATAATTATCATACGCCACATTCTGAATAATTTCACCATTCATATCACAATATTATAGTAGATGATGGAAATATATATAATTTCAAATTTTAAAAACGAATTTCATTTTTGAAAAAAAAATAAAATTGTTTTGTCAATGTGGAAACTCACCCTAGGCTGCTATGGTATACTCCAACTTAAAGTGTACAGGTTAGAGTATAAAATCATTATCAATAGCAAGAGCAATTGCTAAATGTATCAAAATCTGACACAAGGAAATTACATAATGAGAATTTTGTCAAACAAATTGCACTCAGATTTCTATTGAAACACATAATTAGCTGAAAGCCCATTACACAGGAGCTAATGTGACTTTGAAAGCAAACACAATTTCCTACTAAGGATGTGTTTTGCCCACTTGCAATCACATCCAAATCTCTGCCTTTCTACTTCAAATATGAACCAAATGATATCATTTTCAATTTTCACCTCTTGACACACTATTTCACAACAACAAATCTCACTGTACATAGAAAGGACCTGGAAAAGAAACTTCCAAAGGATTTATCTGAAAACAACAATAACAATTTTCCTAAAACTCCTCTTGAAACTTCCAAACGATTGATCTGGAAAGAAAAATACCCAATTCTCCAATATTGAAAACTCCTCTCTCACTTCTTAATTTACAGGAGAATAAAAATGCTGAAGAAATCACCATCTGAAATCCTAAATTTCTGCATCTGTGAACTTGTGAAGATGATCATCTCATGTCATCTCTAATTCATTTTTTGGTGCTGCTCCCTTTGTAGGGCTGTAATCTCTGGCATGTATTGTTCCCAAGTATCGTTGGTGCAGGTTGCGGTGTAGAGCCAGTATCCAACATATACACAACAACGTCAGTGCAGTGGACAATATAACCATGGGAATCCAAAGGTTACGGAATACTGATTTGAGTGGATCACATCGTTGATTTACAAATGTTGTGAAGGTATCATACACAAACGAGCAGTTGGCCAGGTTTTCCATCTCTGGTAAAATGTTCAACAAGCTTTGTGCTCCTGCATTTCAAGGTAGTGTCTGCATAAATTCTTCACGTCTCCAATGTAACACATGATATACACAACCCTTTACTACCCAAGAAAAGCAAAAAGCTATCCAAATAGTTCTAAACACCCTAAACCCAAATGCCCAAAAAAACTGTAATCAAACTGTGAAAAATGCACAAACATCCATGCACCCCAAAATCTTGGTTCAAAGAAGTTGATTTGAAACTGGATTCACTTACCATTGGAAAGTGCATATAGTGTCGCATTTATGCCCTCAGTTACAAATCTACCCTCAGTTAAACACTCCAAAGCTGTCATGTTCGACATGCACACATAAGGTGCTATCACCTGCAAACAGAAAACCAATTGAACTTCTATATTATTATTACTACCACGTTTAGCAATGAAAATAAGCTTGGACATGAATGGAAACACAAAGAAATTATTTATCAGCTTTATGAGCAGTATAATGGGAAAGAATGGAAAATTGCTCGGGGTATAGGGTATAGGGTTTAGGAACAGGCACAAAGATTAGTGTCAATCACACACTTTACCTGTGGAATGTTTCCAATGGGAATTGTGTCTGGTTGACAGGTTCCAGTGTATGTATAATTTGGTGCCCCACCAAGAGGGTCACATACACCCCCAAGTGAACTATTTCCATTCCCATGTTCGCTGTTGTAAAGTTCAATGGAGGCAACTGTGCTATTGGCCTACAAATTGCACAACCCAAAATAAGAAAACAAAAAACTTAAATGGTATTGCTTGATATTAGGTAAACATAATATGACTTTCTTATGAAACCCACGCACAGCATGGAGCTAATTTACACAAAACCTAGCATGATCATTTCAAAAGAAAAACAAGAGAAAAAAAGCAGCAGATCCATACCTCTAGAATGATGTTGCTGATGCCTTCTCGGGCATAGACAAATGCATTGCCAGCAGTTGCCAGGTCTACACAGGGCAGGATATTATCAAGAGTTGTGTTTGCAGGTGCTTGTAGATACTCATCCACAGCTAAGCATGTATCAGATACCACACTGTTCATATTGCCCACCACAGACAAAAGCAAATGAAAAAATTGTCACTCTGCATTCAATTGAACATCAGTGCTTAAATCAAAGCTGCCGCAGAAGAAACTTCAATTTTGAAAAGAATCTTGTAGAAATTGATTACAAAGAAATGAAAATGATCTGTCACTGAAAGTCGAAACACTTAATTTGGTAATGAGATTGATGCGAAAAGTTCATGTGGGTTATCTCTGAGTTATTACAATTGAGTCTGGGAGAAAACAATACACTCTGTGGAACTTCTCAACAAAAAACATGAATACATACTTGTTGAATGCATAGCAAACACCGAACAAAATCCAAATCAATGCTGTTAATAGCCATCCTGCCACAATAATCCTGATGACACACATTGAGCAAAAACAAACAATAACAACCAGGTGTCAATTTCTCTGCAATGACATACAACTCTCATTGCAATCTTCTTGTACAATATACTTTGCTCCTCAATTTGATTATACAAAAAATGGATATTTTATTTTGCAATTAATTGCCCGGGAAAGACCACGTCTTCAAATGATTAGATATCTTAACCTCTTTAAAATTCTATAAACAAACTTTCTTCAAACAAACAATTCTATACATGATGAATTCTCTTTAAAACAGGAACCTAATTCAATGATCAATCTGGTTCGCAACTTACAGATAAAAGATGCGTCTCCATCCAAAGAAAGTTGCAGCTGGATATTAAACACCGCCCCCCAAAAAAGCCCACTTTCAGAAGCCAACAGAAACCCCAAATAATGTAGAACATATTGTTGCACATCACATCCTACCACAGCTCTTTTCCCTGATTTCACTCCCAAACTGGAAGCAGTTTAAGAAGGACAACGGAGCTCAGAAAGAGGCAACTATTGTAGAAGAGGAATTCAAAAAAGTCTGCTGGAATTCAGAATTTGCATGATTAGAAAATTCATTGGCATGCATTCTAGAATGGAACTGAGATCAGGAATTCCAGTTCAGGTGCTCAGGGATTTTAAAAGCCTTGAAAAGCTCCATCATCCACACATTGCAGTATATAAAAGATCACATGCTGGGATACAGACTCTCGAGATGGACTTTCTACTGTCATTTTCGGTTCACCGTAGTGCTCTTTTACCCACCAAGTCTAGAGTACCAAAAAAAAGATAAGAGAAATGTACCAATTCCTGCAAGGACAATGAAGATTGTAACAGCTAATACGACAATCAGTGCAATTTCCCTGCCACCATACACACACACACACACACACTCATGCTTTAGACTAGATTGTTCAAACACAATTCACAATCATCTCTGTGCATCAAGGGTCCTAAAATTCTGAAGAAAATTGCAGTAGAAATTACAATTCTTGACAAAGTTTCAAAGTTTCATAAAAAGCACATGATCGACCAACCATGAATGCAGATTGCAGTATGTTGTTAGAAAGTTGGGTTGTGGAATCAAAATAATTTGGAATTTCAAAATTAACACACAATCTAATGAAAAAAATTCTTGTCTTTGATTGTTCAAGTTATCTTTCATCATTCAAGTTAAAATATTCAACACAATCTAACAATTTTGTGAAGAATTTTGATGTTTACTTTACATTCAACCTTGACAAAGTAATGACTGTTTATGTTGATTTTAGAGTGCTTTCACCTTGTGAAAGAATTTGTGAAGATGGAGTTGTTGCAGGAACAACAGGGATCATCAGGCTTTTCAAGGTTGCATAGAGATTGCAAAGGCTCTTACACATCTTTGACCAAACGATCGAGCTTCCTCTTGGTGGAGTTTACTGTCGAGTTGACGCTCGCTGCTTGACTGTTCAAGCTCTGGTCCGTGGAACTGAGCGAACTCAAACCTGGTACATCGTAGCTAGCGAGCAAACCATCCACTCTTGCTAGTGTTGATGTTATGTCGCCCACCAGTGTTGTTGCAGAAGTCGCTGCGCCCAATATGGTGTCCTCCACCAAATGCACTTGTTTCGTCAACTGCTTGTTCCTCACAAACAATGTCACCAGACTCCCTCTGCAGAGGCACTACACAAAATCACTCACCGCCCATTGAATTCGAGTTCACACATCACAAAGATCAACATAGGATTCCAATTCACAAATCACAAAGATCAAAAGAAAGATTGACATACAATTCGAATTGATAGATCACAAAGATCGATCGACGTCTAGGTTTTTTCTCTGAGTGGATGTGTGATTATGACAAAATTGCATAACATTTCTTCGAGTTCAGACATCACACAAAGATCGACATAGAAAATTCAAATTCACAAATCACAAAGATCAAAAGAAAGATCGACATAGAATTCAAATTGACAAATCACAAAGATTGACGTACTAGGTTTTTCCTTCAAGAGTGGACGTACAATCTCGGCAAATTACTTAATGTTTCTTGGAGTTCCAATTTCATACAATCGCAAAGTTTAACATAGAATTCCAATTCAGAAATCGCACAAAGGTCGGAAGATCGACAACCGTAGGCTTTTTTCTGAGTGGATGTAAAATTACGACAAACTGCATTACATTTTTCTTTGAAACCTTGAGCTCCTCTATTGATTGTGCGCGTAGCTCTGAGGTTCTTGGGGTTCCAAGAGTATAAATATATTTTACAAACGTGAACGGTGGCAATCTCATGGACCCTTGTTGTTGTTGTGATCTGAGTATCTATCTGCTTTGAAACTTTGTTTTTGGACTACGAGAAACATTCATGAATAATCATGGACCTTTTTGCTGTTGTGATCTGAGTATCTATCTGCTTTGAAACTTTGTTTTTCGACTACGAGAAAAATTCGTGAACGATCGTGGGTGCTTGCTTGCATGGGGAGTTCGCTAGCTCGCTAGACTCGACGTGCAGAGAACTACCATGGAAGAAAATTTTTTATACAGGAAGCTGGCAGATTTAACAAGAGCAGAGGGATCCAGACACATACAAGGCGATGAGCGAGAGGAGAAGAACAAGGATGCGAGGTAGCCAGTAATAGAAACCGGAGTGGGGAATGTCGGACTTCGGTCGTCTGCAGCAACCGCAACAACACGTGCAACAATACTTGCAGCACAGGAACAACGCCAGTAGTAAACCCACCAGCAACCATGCCACTCCTATCGCGTACCCAGCAATTCCAGTGAATGCCACCGACTGTACTTCAGCAGGTATACATACAAATGTACAGTAGAGTCAAAGGAAGCAGCAGAATCATCAAAACCTCCACGAAGCAACAACCAACAAACTTCTCATTGCATGCATTGAAAACTCTAGTGGGAAAAACTCACAAGTGCTGATCAACAGCTTCATGCAACGATCTAGGCCTGATCATGAACGAGATAATTTATATAGACGCTGAAGGTTTGAGCTTGGTGGTGCTGAAGACATTTGAAGTACATACCGCCCAGTAATGCTTGTTGGTAATGTCAAAGCCTCCTGTGTAATGCCGGAAATGGTTCAGCGGATCGATCCTGTCGCTCCTTACAGCCAACGGCCGGTTTGATAGTAGTCCTGTGAGTAGCTCCCTTCTTCGACTTCCTTGAACAATTTTGTGATCTCCTGTAGCAAACCAGAGCTGTCAGATGTCTAGAATTAGCTGAAGACTAATTGGCAAGAACCTGGGTATTGTCGCCAGGGTACGTGGAGTGCTGCTTACCATTTTGTGTATAGCTATGCCGATGCCGCAGCGCAAAAGTGTTGGCCACGAGCTGAAGCTGCTGCACGTCGTCGTCCCAGGAGTTTTGGCCGGGCCTCACCCGTCCGTTATAATAATATAAGCTCAAGGCCTTCCTCCCACCAGCTGCTGTTGGAGCAACGCCGGCCGGCAGCAGTTCATGAACGTCGTCAACGTTAATGCTATAAGCTGCTGCTTGAACCGAAGAAGAAGATGATGCTGAAGACGTCGATGACGACAATTGCAAAACGAATGCTAATGTTACAAGCCCAATTCGGCGAGCTAGCCTTGTGTATGTACAGTCGGATTCTCCTGCATGAAGTGCTGCACGAGGCTGCTTTCTATACATGCGAGCCATTATTATTGTTGGTAAAAATGTGAGATGATCCTCGGGAGAATTCCTCAATACCGAACTCAAATTCGTCGTATTCGAACTCTTCAGCATAACAATCAAGCTCGAAACCGCTCGAATCTTATTCTTCTGCTGTTTCTGGAGGATTCTCTCTAAAGACCCAGATGAGCTGAAAAACAAGCTCCCGGATCGAGCTCTATTTTAGCTTTTGTTGTTGTTCTTCTTCTTCTCCTCTCTCTGTCTCTATCTATGTATATGTATGTCTCTCTCTGTCTGTACCTTCTAATTGAGTCAGAACCTTCTACAGTTCTAGTATCTCAGAGCTCCGTGAGCCCCTCTCAAAGCACTGTGCTCTTCTCGAACACAGCTACCGTATGTACACGAACAAAACTGGCTGCGATTATAAAGCGCTACCTGGGGGGCAGACGAAACTCTCAGACAGACATATTTCTGGACATGATCATAAAGACTCCTGCAACGCAATTAATGCAGAGCAACTCTTCTCAAGAGCATAAAGTAGACCCTAATCTTAATCAATCAATCAATCAATCATGAGCTTGCCCATCTCTGCTCTCATTGTAACTTCCAGCAAGTACATAATAGGAATTAACAAACCCACTCGTGAGGATTCCGGAGCTATCACAACAGCAACAGCAGTACATGGCTGCAGTAGAGCTCACAAAAGTGTGTTCAATTTCATAACAAGCCCACTCAAACTATGTCCGCAAAGCTCAATGTCGAACATCAAAACGTCGATTCCTTACAACACTGGCTTAAGTCTTACTGCAATTCAGCTAAAACCTGAGCTTCACTGTCCTTGAAAAACTTGCAGACAGAATTTTTGCAGCAAGCTGGCTCACACAGAAGGAGCTGTGCTTGTATGTGATGCTTCAGTGCTGCTCCTCCGAGTACTCCTCACAAGTCTAGTAAGAATCACTCTTGTACGGAGAACTTTTATGTGCTGATCTAGTGCCAATGACTGCAGAAACAAAACTTATAAGAATAATTCATAAACTCCTGGACCTGCAGCAGAATCTGTGCACAGAAAATCGACCCACAAGAGCAATGGCAGCGCATTGAATTCGGCCGGCGATCGCTCGCAAACTGTTTGCGTGTCTTTCTCTGCGACAGTAGCGCTGCTCTGCGGAGTGCAAGAAACGAAGAAGAAGAAGCAGAAGAAGAGGAACTCGTCAAAGGACGCTCTAAAGAAAGAAAGTAAGTAAAAGACAGTAAAGTCCCGGGTGACGGTGGTCCCGTGGGTGTGTCACCGGATCCGTGAACCGGGTAGAACGCGGGTCTCGTGGTTTCCGCCCTGATTGCCACAACGGGCGGATGGGTCGGTGGCTACGGTGGGTAGAAGGCGAAGCCATCGGGGGGCAACCCCGGTACACCTGCCCTGTCTGCCTGCCTACCCTGCCCGATGTTTGGGTCCTTTTGTACTTTACCAATTTGGCCGTTTCTTTAACCTACCCTTTGGATGCATTATATCTTTTACAGGCCCACCTACGTTAGTTTCTTGGAGGCTTCTTGGTCCTTTCGTTTTATTGGCTTTGCCTACCAAGGCAAGGATATTGTGTTTAGATTCATTCTAGAGTATAGTAGCTTAAGGGATTTTGGCCCCTAGGTAATAATAATAGGTCTATTTTTATATGAGGATTTTTGAAAGATGATATTTTGGCTTGTGTTGAAACTTGAGATTAGTTATAGAGTTATAATTTGAAGGATTTTGGTTTCTTCTAGAGGATTTTTTGAAGATTATATTTTTGCATGCTGAAATATTTGAGTTTCCGTCATTCTTCTTTTGCCTTAAGATACCTTTTAATGTAAATGGCAAGGCCACAGTGTGACACACCCCTTGTTTTATTTCTTTAATTCTTGTTTCTTCCTTTCACTTTCACTCACATTTTCTCTTTTTCTTTTTCTTTTTCTTGTAAAATCAAAAGAGAACTCACCTTCTTTCTACAGGGGATTTTAGTTTTTCCCGGTTTCCTTTTTCCCTTCTTTGTCTTTTGGGAGAGACAGTAGGTGAAAGACTTAAGACTACTTAATTTACCAATGAAGCCATGTAATTAGATTTTTCAAGTTTCCCTTTCCTTCCCTGATGTGCTTCTTGCGACTGGTGGGGGCTTTGGAACATAAATTGTTCCTTTGCCTCATTTGTGACTTACTTTGGGTTGTTGTGCTTCTGGCTTGTACTTGGGTCCTCTCTCTTTGTTCTTCCTTTCCCCCTTGGCTGGGTGCTTTGTTTAATGAAGCTTGCCAGGGTTTCATGATCAAATGTTTTAAGGTTCGTAAGTCAAAGTATTATTTTCTTTTAGATATAGAATATTGCAATTTAGCATTGAGGAATTTCATGTGGACCTTGTGATGACAAGGCAAGCTTTAGGCTCAGTTAACGTGATATTTTTAAGCTGCATGTAATTAGGAAACAATTTGCTGGTTATTTTCTTGGCAATATTAGACTTTTTATTCTTTATTCTATTTCATTTTTGCAAAAGAGTGGTATTTGCACACCTTGCCCCCAAAGAGAGGTAATTGGTGATAATTTGAATTGCTTATAAAATGTGTTTAGGTGCTACATTCTAGACCGACCAGAAAACATGGGAAATCGTGTTGTCTTAACATTCAGAAAACTTGAGATATGGTGTTGTCTAATATTTCGGAAGACTTGGGAAATTGTGTTGTTTAGTATTTTGGAAAGCTTGGGAAGTTCTAGTATTTGGACACAATATCAATTCCATTTTAGGGGTTAGGGTTTATTGGATTGTATCTCTCCTCCTCTGATTGCCAAAAAGAAAGGTGAGGCGAACACCTCCAGTTTTCATATATAATTTGTGAGAAAGAGGGCAAGATATTTCTTAAGAAGTCATCATAAATTGGCATCCTTGGAAATGCTAGGGTTGAACCCCATTAAAGAAGAAGGAAAAAGAATCAATAGTCTACATTAGGACCACATGCATATCCCCTCATTTCATTTTTCACCTAAATTGCTCTATGCCATGTCCACATGACAATATCTATATAGTGCGCTTTCTTCTTTCTTCGATTCCTAGAGAAATTTATCAATGAACTCTTCCCCTTACCTCCTTTCTTCATAATGTGGAAGGAGGGTCCCAAAACAAGGGAAGCCACCAAAAGGTAAAGGGGAAGGAAAAACTTGTGGGAAAAACTAACATGAGAAAATGAGCAAACCCTAAGAAAAACTTTTTTTTGTTACGCCAGCTGAAGTTAGCAAGACTAGGAGCCTCTTCCTTACAGCTTCCTTTCTAAAGTAGGCCTATAGGTAACCTTTCTTCCAAAAGTGGGTCCTCTCAAAAGTGGTCCTGAAAGTGGATCTTTTCAAAAGTGGGCTTTATGTATTACTTGCCCACCACTATTTTTATCTTCTAGAGTTGCGCAACCTATCCATCCATCTATTCATGTTAAGGCCACAAAGACTTAAAGACTACTTTTAATGAAGGGCAACCATAGAAAAAGCCTTAAATAGAAGTAAGGACCCCAAGGGCGAAGATGCACCACAATTGATGCAAGAAAATTCAAATAGGCCTACAAAAGAAGAAGACTTAGCCCAAATTGCTTAGGTTAGGTAGGTCACAAACTAAGGTTATTATTCAACATCCAAAATCATCATCCAAATTGTCTTGCCTTGAGAGGGTCCCCAAAGAGCTGCTTGTTGTTTTTGGTTCAGCCCCACCCCCAACACACACTTTCTACCTGGCTATAAAACACAGCTGCAGCTGTCTCCTCTTGGGCCCTCACTCCCAAAAGCCTTGGCCCTTGGGGATGGGGAAAAAGGGCACTACCCTTTGGGACTCACAGTTTACAGCTGTGGAAGCCTTACTCGTCTTGCCCACTTTGCCACCTTGCTTTAGGGTTGATCCACAAAAAGAAGTTAACAAATTTATAGCCCAACACTTGGCCCTTGTATAGGCAAAATATCCCAGGAAGTATATTATAATAAGGAAGTAGGAATACTTACCTAATTGAGGATGAAAGTGGAATTATAATTAAGTATGGAAGTGCAACTATAATTTATGTGCTTAAGGATGGAAGTGTCCAATCATAATCATTCATGGAAGTAGAACTAAATAATTATGTTTATTGAAGTGGAAATATAATAAATAAATAAGTACCATAATTCTTTTTTTTTTAAAGACGGAACTTCATGGAAATGAATTGTTAAGCATGTTTTATTGTAATTATGCACAATATATTTTTTATTTATTTATTTATTGCTTAGAGTTTGATTAGGTTGTCTTTATCTAGGATCAAATTTGCTAATTTAAATTGTCAATGACATCAAGGATGAATGGAATATGGCAATGTTTTAAGCATCTATTTTTAACATTTATTTTCAACATGATCCCAAGGTTTCTTTTCAAAGTTTTCCCTCAAGCACAAAAGTGTGTGAGAAGGCTTCTACTTGGTCGTATCTATACACACACACCCACACACACATACATACCTACACATAGGTCTATATATCAAGTATTATTAGCTAGCGTGACTAAAAATATATTGGTAGCCCTAGACTAACCTCTAGGCTAACTCAAACACTTTTTCTTTTCGTCCATGTTG
>Ga0209611_10007388_pt1 | contig 17626 bp, 16 predicted proteins | sample S1TSphgellanicum_3_FD_187693 | JGI IMG/M metagenome (GOLD analysis project Ga0209611, IMG submission 187693) | Host-associated microbial communities from peat moss isolated from Minnesota, USA - S1T2_Fc - Sphagnum magellanicum MG (SPAdes) (version 2) | ecosystem: Host-associated > Plants > Peat...
GGAATAACATCCCGTAATGCTGCATAGTCCTTGGTGGTGCTGTTTTCAGCAACATAAGTCAATTTCTTGCTTAGAATCTGAAGGACCCTCAAGAATTCCTCGTTTACCTGCAAATCAGAACAAGTAAAAGCTGGAGAAGGTGGATACTTGGATCAACAACAACAACAGTGACATCTAATTTCTAATCGTATTCTGCATAACATACACAAAAGAGAAGGCTGTAGATCAAGGTGCCCACCTCACCATCAACAATGGTATCAATCATATTCGGGGGAACCACCATTTCTTCAACAAAGCGCGCCAACCTTACTTCTGCCACCTACACAGCAACCCATGTAATGAAGTGTGCATTTCCTATCACTCCAGCAAATTGTTGTGTTCTGATATCATGGTAAAAAAACAAATGGAGACACCTCTATGAGAAAACTAAACACAGCAACACTTTGAAGGCACCTGTTTTCTCAGTTCCAGCCAAATCAAACCAAAACAAACATGAACGGAATGATTATGGTCATGACCTCATGAGTGCAGCTCACAAAAGCATCAGACCCATCAATTGACATTTGTCACCCATTGTGAAGTTACTAAATATCATGGTAGTTTGCAGCCCTACCTTGCGGTTTCTGAGTTTGATCCCCATGCTCATCGATTGCTCCTGAAGATTCTTGATCTCAGAGCTTATTGATCCCAGATCTGCCTGGCCATCATAACATGCCAACACAAAAGGTAATTAGAACCACCTCTGCCTCTTCAAAACTAATTTTAAAAAAGGGCACAAGTTGGAGGCCTTCAGGGAAAACAGAACGAATGAGAGCATGTCTGTGATGATGTACAACTGAGCATCAATCCAGCCTCAACAGTATTGTTACTTTTTCTTCCAGACATGGATGCTTTATACTACAATAACTGGGACTTATTTTACTCAAATCATTCCTCAAGGACTCAGAAGCTCAAGCTCTCTGCAAATATATATATATATAAGCTGTTGTCTAGTTGTTGAAGTGAGCTTTACTGGTTACACCTCCATCTTACCTGAAAGCCACCAAGTAATGATTCCATGTGAGTGAGAATGGTATCGCACTCCCTTATTTTTGCATGCAAGGATACCAGGTTGTCACTCTCTTTCATGTAGTCCTGCAAGCTTGCATACTTTCAGTATTTCATTGCCACATCTCCAAATCGTGACAGAAGGTGCATACCAGATTCCACCATGTATGGTCCCACGAAAGCTTCACTAGACACACTTTGCAATACACAGGAATCTCTGTTACAGAGAACCCAATCTCAACATTTGCTTCGGCCATGTACTCCACATCTGATCATTGACAAACCTGAATAGACTCCAACTCCACTTGACGTAGCTTTTCCTCCACATCACAAGCATATTCTCGTAATTGACTGCCTTGTCCAAGAATGTTTGCTATCATCTGAACAAACACCATCTCAGATTATCATCTACAAAAGTGGATTTTTTCACTGTCCTACTCCAAACATCAAACACAAGAAGAGTGGCAACAAGCAACAAGGAAATGACAGAAAAGTAAGAAATTCCTGAACTTAGAGCACAATCTCTTTCATCCCAGTGCAGGATAACCACCATTCTAGCAACTTCTTTCCTTTGATACTACTGGTAGGTATCTACAGACTAAGAGCATCTCCAGTAGGGCTCAGTATGTGACCCCACAAAAATATTTTTCACATCCAAGTTTAGTTATTTACTTTTTTCCAATCCCACCTATAAAATTTAATAGGGACTGCAAATAGGTGGGAGACTACCAATAGCAAACCACCTAGACAAATCATTAGGACTGACCAATCAGGATCAAGGAGCAGCAGTCAGATCATGTTTATTACACTCTTCTCTGGCAGGTGCTAGGCTTTGTTGTGCCTTTTACCAGCCTCAGCAAACTGTATGAAAATATTGGGCCACAACCATTTTGCTGAGCCAAACCAGCATGTTTTGACTTTTCTGCATCCAATTTTAAGTTGCAGGGTCACATACTGAGCACTGGTGGAGTTGCTCAAAGGGTACACAGAGGACCTGGACACTGCAAAGACAAAGAAAAAGTTGTGAAATGGATGAGGAGACAGAAGCGAGAAAGGGGGGGACCTGTTGGCCTTGGAGGTTTTCAAGCTCTTCCTGTAGTCCATCAAGTGAGACTTCATCACTGTCATGTCAAGTATGGTCTGATCAGATTCTGTCTTCAGCTTGAATATTCTCTCTCTGAGGGATCAAGAGCTGATTCTTCTACTCACGCATTCCATTACACCATGGATTCAGATCTGCAACCCTAGTAATTCAGAAATGGAGAAGGAACAAACACAATGCTGCTCAAAAGCTGACCTGGTCTCGTCCCCAAATGTTAGATCACCACTTGTGACAGTTAGGTCAGCAACTTGCTGCTCTGCTTTTCCCAGCTCAGCATCCTGAGTCCATCCAAACCCCATTCAATCATGCCCACTTTCTGTGCCAATTTGCAGCCATGGTTCCAATTCACCCACTCCTCATAAGTAAGAGACAACAACTTCACTAGCAAGCAAAGCTTTTTGTGTGCATCCTTCCCTTTGCACCTCAGCTGTCTGTACATGAAATGGGTGTTTTCCTTCCTTCTTTCACTTGGGGCATAGTGTCTCTCAAACCAAAGGAAGACCTAGAATCAAAGATGTCTCTTCCTTGCCTGCTTGCATTGAATGAGGATTTTTATTTTTATTTTTTTTTTATAGGGCAAAAGGAACATATCAACCCCACATTAGGGTAACTGCAAATGGCACCCATCCACCATTTTCTTTCTCCCATCTTCCATCGCTACAAGGACCGAAAGGAGACAGAGATATAGAGATGGAGAGACAAGAGATGGAGAGATGTGGAGAGGGAGGAGCAAACCGAGGACGCGAAGAGAGGCGAGGCGAACAGCTTCTCCAAGGCCTGTTGCGCATACTCATCAGCGGTTAAAGTCTTTTCGTGCACCGCCGGCTCCGCAGCTTGATCCGATTGACTCCCAGGAACAACACGCACCATGCCAGCAGCAGCTGAAGAAGCCATGGAAGCCTCCACTAATGCACCCACCACGCTTTCTCTCATTCTTCCCTCTCCTCCGTCAAAACATACACCCACACGCACAAAAACAAATACACGCACACACGCACTCTCTCTCTCTCTCTCAGAGATAGGAAAAACAACAACACCCACAAACAAAAAATCTCTCCCTCCCTCTCTCTCTCTCTCTCTCTCTCTCTCTCTCTCTCTGAGATAGGAAAAACAACAACACTCACAAACAAAAAATCTCTCTCTCTCTCTCTCTCTCTGTGAAAAAAACAAGAATACTCAGAAGCACTAAACCTTGGTATGTGATGAGAATGGAAGGGATTTTCTTTTTTCTTTCGGCGACGAATTTGCGATTGCAACTGTTTGCAATTGAAGAAGTTTTGGGAGTGAAGTGCATGAAAGCAAATGTGGATTGCTGCTGGCAGATCAAGAATGGTAGAAAAACCAGATCCAGTAGAGAAGAGCTCTTCCTGCTGCTGATGCTGTTGCTGGTGAGATGCTGGCTGGCTGACTGCCTTGCTTGCCTTCCTTCTTCAGCCATGAACGAACAGAACAGACTTCTTCATCTGTGAACGAATGAAACACTCTTCTTCTTCATCTATGAACGAATAGAACATACGTTTTCATCTCTGAACGAATGAAACACTCTTCTTCTTCATCTATGAACGAATAGAACATACTTTTTCATCTTTGAACGAATGAAACATTCTTCTTCTTCTTTCTTCTTCATCTCTGAACGAATGAAACACACTTCTTCTTCATCTATGAATGAATGGAACTCACTTTTTCTTCATCTATGAACGAATGGGAGCGTCCTTCTTCTTCTTCATCTACGAACGAATGGGAACGTCTTTCGTCTTCATCTATGAACGAATGGAACGCACTTTCTCTTCATCTTTATGAACGAATGGAACGTCCTTCTTCTTCTTCATCTATGAACGAATGGAACACACACTTCTTCATCTATGGACAAATGAATCACAGTGATTGATTGATTGACACACACTGAATGATTGTTTGCCGGATGGATGTATGGATGGATGATACCCTTAAACTTGGACTTTCTTGTCTTTTTGCAGGAGCAATTTTCATTACAATCAAAAGAAATCACGTTGCAAAATGGATGACAATTTGTTGGCATAGTCTCTATTCCTTGTAGGGGCAAGCACCAATTTGTATGGTTTTGTAATGTTCCCATCAAGTTCCCAAGGTCCCAATGTGTTCCCCAATATGTTCCCAATAGCATCACACTCATATCCATCTATGGAGGAAGGTTGTTTTGTTTGTTTTGCATTTCGTATTGCGATCTCCCAAAACAATGATGCCTCTTGTTGTGCTCTTCATATCATTGGAAAGCGCTCGATGAGTACCAAGTGCACTATGTTGGTTTTTGTAAGATAATTTGGAAATTTTTGATCTTCATGTGCAAAAAACATGTTGAATTTTGAGTAGTTTTTGTCATTGAAAATTCAATTAAATAACAAAAAAATGGTTTTGGAATTTACATTTACTTGATTAACCAATTCATTTTTGGGCTAATGGCACAAGCTACACTAGTCCAATAAATTGGAACAAGAATATATTACCATAGATAACACATAAATGTGTTAAAAAATATCTTAATTAATTTAAAGTGTTTTTTTTCACATATATATTAGTCGTTTACTTTTTTTTTAACTTGTAAAAAGGATGATAAAATTGTAAGGCAACATATGGTGGATTGTTGCCCATGACCTTTGCAATTTTGGTAGAAGAAGGTTCATTATGGCCTTTTGTTGGAGTTGCCATTATTTCTTTATCTAAAGGAGAATGATATGCCCTTTTCAACTTAAACTTTTCACCATAATCAACTAATTTTAAGTTGGCATTTATTATTGGTTCAAATGCTTTTAATTTTTGAAATGTAGGATCATTACATAAAAATGTCTTGATGAAAGTTGACAATGTTACATTTGAGCATCACAATGACAATCACTAAATCATGAAGATGAGTAACATCTATATGAAAATATGTGTAAACAATGAGCTTCTCAAAGTTTACATACCAATTCAAAACTATTCAAATACAACATTTTGAATTGCAAAGTCAAAATCATTTGCCATGACAATTGGGTAATCAAACCTTTTTTAGCCATGAAGAAAAAAACTTGAAAAAAAATCAAATCAAATTGATATTGGGTTAAAAACTTCAACAAGAGCAACCATGCAACTAAATTTATATTTTTTCTACCCAATGAAGTGAGAGAAAGAAGATGAAAGTGCATAAGAAAGCTTTCAATTTCTATAACAAAGGCTTTGAAAAAACAAATATTCAATGTTCATGTGTGTCACTTCCATTCCAATGATGTTCAATGCGTGGCTAGTGAATAGTCAAGACAATCATCAATGGAGTTAAAGTTGTGCACACACAAAGTTGTTAAGCATGCTACTCCTTAGTTTGATTGTAGTAATGTTCAATGCATAGTTGTTTGACACACAACTATTTTTTTCAAGTCAAATGATGTTAAATGTGAAGGTTGAAGCTATCATCAAAGGTTGACACTATTTTTTTGATTTCATAAATTCTACATGAAAGATGGTGTCCATCACATTTTCATGAAAAGTATATGGTATTTTCTAATCATTGAACATGTTTAGTAATGGTGGTAAAATAACATTGTAATTGTTGTCTCACTATCTTCTACACCATGGTGTAATCATTGCTTATTATTTTGTTGAGTTAAGTGATAGAAGTTTTTTCATTACAGATCTTTTGATAATTTTCTTTTGTTTACTCTTATAGGATTAGATTTTTAGAGTCCTAATGTTAAATGAAAAGTTCATAATAAATTAGTGTAATTCATGTTGCTCATATTTATCATTTGTGATTGTACCATAAAACAAACATTTTTCATTTTAAATATTAAAAAAAATAAAATATTTCATGAGAGAGGAAAAAGTAAATAAATTATTAAATGAAAAAAATATTAGTTCTCCAATAGCAACAAAATCATTGCCAACAATTGGAATGATCAATTGCAAAAAAATCTTTTCAATAAAACTATAAAAACTAGTTGCATTAATTTTATTTGAAAAAAATATATATCTTAAAAGTCTTTGTTCAATCATCAAATTATTATTCAAGCATCAAATGCATGTGCACATGCTTGGTACATATTGAATATCACAAATGTTTGTTCATCGACTAACATGTTTATTTAGTTTTGTTTTAATCAAACAAAATGTTTTGGGCCTTCAATTGTTGCAAAACTTGAGCCAATCTAACTTTTGTAAACTTATAAAAACTAAATAATGTGCACCTAACTTGTATTACACATATGAGAGTTATGTTCATCCCTTGTGTATAATTGAAAAAGTTGCATATATACAACATATACCAATAAATGGTTTATTGTTTTGGCTACCTATTTTTAGAGAAGGAAAAAAAGCTTAAGCTCCGAGGATATATATTAATGACAATGCTCACACTAAAAGCAAAGGCAAGTAAAGAGTAGTCTACATCAAAATTTATGTTAAACATGACCTTTTCATGGTGTGTGGCAAACATTTGAAAAATACATATCTTGGAGTCATAAAAACTAAGTTAACAAATTTTCATAGTGTAATGCAAAATGCACATTAGTGTCATCAACAAACTTCCACTACAAAAAGAAAGAAAGTTCATAATGTTGTTTTGCCTTATGGCTCCTTTACTTATGCCAATCATTGCAATGGTAGAACTTCACCTGGAGATGGGGATCTACACTGAAAATTCATCAAATGCAACAAATATTAAAAGGTCCAATATTTGTGTTGTGATTACTCAAGGTGAATATATTCCATAGTTCTTATAATCTTTTGTTTGACAATGAGTTTTGTCATCTTTCACCACTCTAACAAATGTGAAAGAAAGCCACGAGGTTAGAACTTTTGAAAAAAAAGGTGTAATTTTTGACACTGCAAACAAATTGTATTAATAGTAGCAACATGATTCTTACCAACCAAGACAAAGAAAAAAACAAATGAAATAGCACAACAATCGCACAACCTTAACCTTTCATAGGATGTACTTGGCTATAAAAACTTGGTGTTTTTTTTTTCCCCTTCCTCAAGCTCCCTTGCTTTTGGCAATCATTGCAATGGTAGAGCTTCACCGAGAGACAAACAACAAACACTTATGTTGGCATGCTCTTCCATTGTTGGCACACACTACCTATCTTGAAAACCTAAACCTTAGCTAGTTAACAACGAACCTCACTCATTTATTTTATTCATAATGGATGAATGTCTATGTTAAAAATAAATGACATAAGATTTTCATTCAAATGGTGAGTGCAACATCTCACCTTACATTTGTAGAAGATTGAATGATGAAATTATAAAAAGGACAAGCTACTATGTAGGGGGCAAAATACCTTGAAGCTACTATACTCTATAACGGTTTTCAACACAATATCCATGCCTACCAAGGCAAGGCCAAGAAACATTTGAAAGAGGTGTGGTTTGCTAATCTTAGTGTGAAAGTTTTGAAACAATTCAATTCTTTCAATTTTTGTGCAATAAAGTGAAACTTGAATTTTGTCAAAGCACAACAATAAATTGTTCACAACTTGATTATATATAGTTTGATAGTCCATATGAACAATGCACATAAGGAACAATTAAAGGTTTGTGGACATATCATAACCCTTTTCATTTTGCATTCAAATTATCTAACATGTTTCCATATCACATGGTTTTGTCAGAGCTAAAAATTTCATTTTGCCCTACAACAAAAGGCAAAACAATTACATGGTGAATTACTTGTTACTACTATTTTTAACTACCTACCCATGGAAATAGTATGGACTTGATGCATAGTTTTGCTCCAACATATAGTTGTTTATAAATGAAAGGTGGACAAATACCATACATAGTTGAAATTGTTACTAGCTTTTGAAATAACTATTTTTAGTTGTTAACCTACCTCTTCTACACATGTGAAAGGTGAAAAATAGTATATATCTTTGAGATTAATAATTATGTCTTTAACTATTTTTAGCTATTAACTTACCTTTTTAATTACACATGAAAAATAATAAATGCCTTACATTCAATAGTAAAATTGTTATTTACTTCTTCAATTTTTTAAAATATTAACTTAACTATAAAAAATATTACATGTAAAACATTCAACTTCATTGAAAATAATACCCAAAAAAAAAGTATAAATACATAGGTATGAATTTAATAAATTTATTTTAATTCAAATGTATTACCGATAAAAGCAAACTTCACAAACATGTTCAAATTATCATGCATTTTCATCACAAACTAGTCTTCCTTGTATTCCTTATTAACTATGTTATCATTATCTTCTAGACTATCAAACATTTGGAATAGAAAGAAAAATCTTATTCTTTCGTTAAATAAACCTATTCCATATTATGAATGAAGTTTGAAAGTATTTCAAATTCTTTTGCATGCACAAATTACCATTACTTGACCAAAGACTTTCATTGCAAATCTTTACAATTTAGGAATTTTAAATCTGTAAGATTTCCACCACATATGTGTCATAACAAAAAAGGCATTAGGATTTGTAAAAAAAAAAAACCCTTTATGTGACAAAAATTTACTCAAAATTCAACATCTCCCCGAGCTTAGGTCTAAAAATTATGAAATTGCCAACAAGAGATCCCAACACATCAAGGGCCTATAGGAAATCCCGCCCATCAAATTAGTCTTATTGAATATTGAATAATTTTATTAACACAAATTTTTAAAAATAAAAAATAAATTATTTTTGAAGATTGGGGTGAGCTTTTAATACCTATTGGAATTTTATGATAGTATTGATAAATTCTCCAATCGTCCTTAGTCCTCACCCTTTTTCGGGGTCTATTATTTACACACACTTATTTAATTTTAAAATCTTTTTCAAAACAAAATGCAAATTTGTGAACATAATATGTTCATTTTAAAACAATATGTAGATCATTTTTTTCTACAAACACTTCAATTTTGTAACAAAATGGGCTAGTAAATGTGTTAAAACCCATCCATCATATGTAAGAATGCATCTAGTGTCTTTAAGATGTAGATTTTTCAACTTCAAACTCTCAAATTAAATCATTTCCACCTTAGGAAAAATGGTTGTTTATTATAGCTTCTCATAACTAAGCAACATAGTGTTGGAAAAATAAACATTTCAACAAACTTCTACAACTTCATACAGGACTACTTTAGAGAAAGAGAATGTAGTATTTACAGCTAGAAAGTGAATTAATAAAATATTAAAAATAATAATGATGATTAATATACGATCCACAAAAAGCAACACATCCTAATGACTTCTACATCTAGATGCAAAATCATTTACACAAATTAAAATTGTCATGTCTATGACTAAAATACACCCTAAACCTAAGAACCCTAAATTTTGTAGAAGATTTTTAAAAGCAAGTTTCCAACAACTAATGGCCCCATGCATACATGATGTGGCTGAGGTTAGGGATTTTGTGTTGATATTATACTGTAGTAGTGCAGGGGCAGGTTCATCACATCTTTGCCAAATAATTAACTAATTTTGAGTGCTTCATTTCAGAAAATTTAAAAATAAGAATTCCCAAATATACCAAAAGAGTCTACATTTTGCTTCAACTCATCCATTTTCCATCCTCAACTTATCCATCATCAACTTTTCGACTTTCATGTGTTTATCATATTGTCCACTACCAAAGTGAACACATAATCACTTATGAGAGAAACCTAAACAAAATGAAAAAAGATGCCAAAAGATGTTCAATGCTAATGAGTTGATCAAGTTACACAAAGCTATGGTTTGAGTTTCATTTTAGTGGGCATTTGAAGTGTCCGATAATTCTGCATGCTGGGACATTCTCAAAATAAGGGGTCTACGATATTGAGGCATAGCTCCCCTATTGGTGGGTGTGAAATCAGTGTAAAAGCAAGAGATGAATCTAACATTCATAGAGCACAAGGTGGTGGTGATCGATGTGTACCATGGTGTACAGGTTGCTCCTTCCAGCCGAAACCTTGGAAGTCGGGGGAAAAAAACCCTAAAATTCACAGGTTCTGAACACACACCCACTTTGTAAAATTGTCATCAGAAACTCTGCCTTCTGCTTCCAATTGCTACCCACACTTTCAGCATTGCCCCATTTCCATCTCTATTTTATCTTCATCAACTTTTGTTTGTCTTCAATGCTCATGCAAATAGTTTTGTGAGACTCACAAGTCTCAGCAGCTCTTTGTGAGTCAGTAGTACCAGCTTCCACCACTATCTAAATCTGCTTTCCTAGTTTTCATGCCTAGTTGCTGTCCAACACAAGTGTGTGCAAAAAGAATGGGTTTATGAAAGATTGTGAACCTGAAAGTCATGTGCACATGACCAGACAACAGTTGGCAACCCAAGATTGTTGAGTCATTCAATGGTGCTCTCTGACAAGCCACAATCAATGCTAGTAATAACTAATACTTCAATGGAACTGCATAGCAAAAATTATATGGCTGGCACTGGATATCATATAACACTGCCATACTATGATGATTGGTGTTATAGACAGCACTCAATGCAGAGCCAAGATATATCAATTCGTGTCAATATGACACATAAACATATGAACCTTTCACTATACATGTACTATCTGACATTAGGTAGAGGTTATAGAGCTCATATAACTGATGTTCGTTGCAAGAGTTGGAAGTATGTGGTTTACAGAGAGGCCAGCATCCAGAGAAGGAAACGAGAGAAAATGAGAGTTAAAACTCCAGTTGAACACATCCTTCAGATATCCCCACACAAAATTAGGGCATCACTTGAATGCGACTTAGCTGCAAGCTACCTCAACCACCACCCCAATTGTGAACCAAAATCTCCAGAAGTCACAATATGCAAACCATTCATTACCCAATTGTGACTTTCAATCTCCTCCATTGTGATATGCCCTTTCGATAGGCTGTAGATTTTACTGTGTCTAAGGGGCAACCCTCCCCGCACAAAATGAAGGCTGCAAAAAGAATGGGCCGATCGCCTGGCTCCCTTATTAGTGAAGCCTTGCCATACTCTCTTTGCTGGCAAATCTCTACCTGCAATTGTGGAAACAAGCCATCCAAAGGCATGTCTACATCACTTTTTCTCAAAGGGAGGCTAAACCTATACAGAATTCATCTATTCTTTGCACAACTATCAAGAGATTGTAAATGTCTATAAAACAATCCTTCAACTCTCACAAGAATGTCAGTTAGGCCAGTTCTAACTTGCCATTAACTTGGTCATGAGAGAATGTGTTATATTTGTCAGGTTGATACCCACATTGAGTATTAAGGTCATCATTTCCCTCTTAGGACATGACAAACCAAAGAGCACTAAACTTGAAAATCTTGACACTCTGAAGCTCTCAAATATGTACATCTCACAAGGAAAATTGGTTGTTGAGGCCATTACCTTTCCAGAAGTTGACAGTTCAGCAAGAAATAGTTTATGACTCTAGCTTGGATGAGCTGGCTGTGAGAGAGGAGAAGAGGCCTGCTGCCTGAACTGGTAGCATATCACCAAACGTGGATATTGCTGCTGCAGACTTGTCCTTGAGACGTCCCACCTGGCCATCACTAAGAATTGACCCCAGCTTCAATGTTCCCTCATTGAACTTGCTTCCCACCTGCATATCAAAACAATCCACTGATATCCATGAATGCAGTTTTTGGTGAAAGAACAGAATATTCCATGAATTTAAATATTGTAAAACACTCTTAGCACATTTAAAGAGTTTCCCAAGAATCAAAGAATCACCATCATGTCATACGCTGCAAAACTCCCTTAGAAACATGTACCATCATGTTCCAGAGCCTGGGAACTAATGACTTGAACATGAGATGTCACAAGGACACTGTTTCAATGTTAGAAATACACAGACCTGACCCATTTGGCCCATGAGAGACTGGAGCAGCGGCTTGGCAGACGTTGCAGGACCTAGTGAGAGGGAATCAGTGAAAACAAATTTGGAAGCATCATCATTGTTTGTGAATGGTTCCCAAGTTGCTGCTTTCCGGTCTTCTTGCATAGAGCTTCTCCGAGGTGGCAATGGGGATGCACCACTGCCTGAGAATACTGGAGCACTGCACATCCAAAGTAAACTTTCAGCAGCAGGAACTCCAGTTCATCAATATGTAATACAGAGAATTCAGTCTTAGAAGAGGAATCATAAATGTCAAGAGTACTGTACCTGATTGGGAGGTATGTGAAGCGGGGAACAGTGACAGACATGTCAAGAGTGTTGGTATCAACATTAGAAGGAAGCTTAGGCGAAGCATCAGTGTGAAGCCGCTGGAGCTGAATTAGGACACCAAAAAGCACAGCACATCGTTGGTAGTACCGAAGCTCATGCTCCCATAAACATGATTCATAACTGCAGTATGCACACAGTCAGAGTGTTAGAACAAGAGTTTGTTGCATCATAGCAGTCATCAAAATTCAAAACTTCCAAAAATGAGAGTTGTCAGAATAGGCCTTTCAAAGGTCTTCTCACCATAAAACCTGTACCCAGTCTGAAAGGCACAACATAATGTCAAGGAAGAGCATCACAGAGGATAGGAACACAATTGAATGGTAACCCCTACCTCCATGGATGATGGCTCACATGTGTGAAGAGTTTCCAAGAGGAAGTCTGGAAGGATCTAAGCTGTTTGCATTAAGTAACTTATCCAGAACTTGCATCCAAGCACAGCTAGAGCTTTGAGGCCAGTGTTGCAGCTTGCAAAAGTAGTATATGAAAGTGCAGTACTAGGTCCTTCAGGTTCCCAGAAAGGTCTCATCCTTTCTTCAGCTTAAATGAGGCATGTCAAACTTTTTAATGGGAGCCACTTCAACAAAGAATAAACCAATGCACTCTCTTTCAGCACAAAAGGCTTCATGACTCTCAGCAAATAACTGCTTAGATATTGCAAGCATAAGACTGTACTTGGCCACAGGCCCCACGCCCAGTTTGGCCAGATCTAGGGGAATGATTTGAGAGAGATGGAAGGGGGAAGTGTTGCTTACATGGCCCAGTCTATGGGGTCAAGACGGCTTTGCAATTTGGATAACACCAATGCAACCCTCTTCTTGCGGCCAGAATCTGACTTTGCAGTTGGCAGTTTCCATGCCCCAACAGAAGAAAGGAGAGACCCTGAAAACTTCTGACTGTCCACAGTATTGAGACCCTCGTGGCTAATGTCTTGTCCACCCGAGAGCACATCTGCTACTAACTTCAAATCAAATAGGAGCTGCAACAAACCCTTCTCTGACACATGCAAATTCATGAATGTAGGATTTGAAACCAATGTGTCATATACCACCAGGACCTGTATGCAAACAGGATAGATATTTATAAGTATCTGAGAATATCTGCATGCTTACAATTTAAGTCAACCTGAATAGAATAGAGAGATGACCCACTAAGATTATAGAGATTCGAAGTCTAAGGACATATCAGCAGTTTGGAAAGAGAGGAAACCCCAACCCTAAAGAACACAGAGAAAAACAAAACTGAGCAACAGTTTGAGCAACCGCAACAGTAAATGTATGCAGAAGAAACTACACAATCAATGTCAATTTCATACTATGTGGCCCTAGCTTATTCAGAAAATTGGTGACTGATTTCAGCCACACCAAAAAACTTGAGGTTGAGGCCTGAGTCCATCACCTTTTCAGAAAGTTGCCAAGCAAATAGCTGCAGAACAGCTCTGTCAAGGACATGACCCCCCACACGATGTATTTCTTGGCAGGCAGCAAAAAGAAAGGCAACTGCATATGAAGAAGGCATAGCAGGTAGTGGCATTCGCAGCTCCACCTCTTCACCACCTTCTACAGGAGACTTCAGAATAGTCTCTTCCCATCCCTCCACAACAGAAATAGAAAACTGTAAGGACTTTGATTCTTGTCAAATGAGCACCTCAATTGATGTGAAAGTTAAGTGAAAAGGAAAAATAGGTTATGATTACCAAGACAGCCAAAGAAAGAAAATCTACGCTTCAATTGAAGAGCTTACAAAATAGAAGTACAACACCATACCATGCAACCTTCACAACTTCATACAACACATCATTTACACACATGACTGGTAAAGAGTCCAAAAAGAGAATCATACCACCAAACTCCCTGTTTGCATTCATGAAAAAAACACAAATAGCCAGAGAGAGACCACATGTAGGGATACAGTATAGACCATATTACCTTGAGCGAAGTGGATGTAGACAAGCACTCATCCTTCTGAATATCCCTAAGAAGTGACTTTGCCAACCCCTCTGTGCTCCATTGCACCCACATCTGGTGAGCAGCAATACTCTGCTGCCTCAGGTTCTGCTGAAGCTCCTTGAACTTTGAATCCTCTGAGTTAGAACCAGCCACCTCCAGATTCCATCTTTTAGAAAACCACTTCGCAGAGCTCTCAAAGGGAGAACTCTCTGAGTCAAACCAAGAGTTTTGGGATAATAGAGAAGTTGAACCCTTTGCAATAGTGCCTAGACGCAATGATCTTTCTTCTCCAATCCATGATGATGGGGAGCCCAGAAGGATAGGGAGAGTGACTGAATGCTGCTCAAGCACTGTGCATAGGCGCCCAATGAAGAGCGCTTGCTCAACCACCTTCAATGGATTCCTACCATTTGTGCCTCCAGTTTTTGTCCCATGTCCATTCAGCCCAGCTGACTTATCGGACCCCTCATTGAGCAAAAGCTTCAAAAGTTCAGAGAGTTTGGAAAGTCTTGCTCCAAGCTCAGAGACCACAGCAGATACCCAATTGAAGCACTGCTCTTGCAGAAATGGAGCAAGCAGCTCTTTTCTGATAATCCCCTGAGGACCCTGCAAAAAGCTCATAAAATCCAGTAGAAGCTCCCTCAAACCTGCATCCACTTTGTCTTTTACCTTTGTGACCTCCTCTGGGAAGAAAAAGGGAGCATCACCTTCCCACTCTCTCTGTCCAGTACTCACCTTCCACGGAAACTGAACATCACCACAATTGATATCAACTGCTCGGTGTGAATAATTTCCATTGCTTGCAGTGGGGAATGTTAGATCAACAGAACTCTTTGCCATCTCCATAATGTTGATTGAGGCAAATCCCAAGTCCACCACTTCTTTCATTCTTGCCACAAATAGGCTCTCAAAAAGAGTGTTCCACAAGTCTGTGGGCGCTTTTAGAAGAAGTTCACAGACACAATCCCAAGGTGAGTCAATTGCAGCACCAAAAGCGTTCTGTAGCCAATTGCTGAACTCAATCAGTGTTTCCTGCTTACCAAGATCATCTCTTACAAGCTTTTCAATCTCTGCCAACTCTCTACCTGACTTCATCTGCTTGACCAGTGGTGCTGCCTCCACTGAAATCTCTCTTGCACATTCCCGAAGCCACTTGACACAAGCATCGGTGATGAAAGCTCCAGAAAGAGATGCCACACTGTTCTCCAGCTTTTCTCTGTGCACCTTCCACAACCTAACCTCCTCCTCCGGATTGGGAATGCCACCAAAAAGCTGTGATCCGGGTGGAGCTGCAAGAACAGTAGTGTAGAAAAGAGGAACTTTTCCATTTGAAACCTCCAGAAAAAGGACACCTACCTGACCAAGAGATCCCTGTATGATGTGTACAAGCTTGCACAGTGCTGTGGCAATGAGAGAAGTAGTGTGTGCGACATCTTCTTCTCCGGATGCTGCTGCTGCTGCTGCTCTGTTTCTTCTTCTGTCCCTGTCCTGGATCCAAGCGCGTAAATGTGTCCGCAGCCAAGCTTTCCGAGACTCAAGAAACAGGCTAAATATGTCAGAGGAAGGAAGCTCATCTATAATGCCACCTGCGGCAAGTGCGACTGCATAGTCTCGCACATTCAAGCCTGGCTCCTGCAACCGATCTTTGCTTCTCTGTGAGATTTGAACCCTAAAAGTTTCTATCAGAGGCCATTGCTGTCGCAAGAGAGGAAAATTGGCCAAAAGCTCCTCCTCTTCCTTCTTGGCTCCTGCTCCTCCTGCTCCTCCATTGTGACCATTTTCTGTGAGCAACAACAAGTAAACCTCCTTTGCACGCAGGTATCTCTCGGCAGCTTCCAAATACATATGCTCATCAAGACATCCCCAAATCTTCTCAGGAGTATCCACTAAGTACTTCACACGAGATCCAATTCCATACAGCTTCTCTCGTCGCTTACGATCGCGATCTACCGCAGGAGAAGCCACATTAACACTGATGGTTTTCTTCAAACACTCAAACCCTTGTTCCATTTGCTCCATGTTGGAGGCCACGGCTTCACATGACTGTTTCATGAGCAAGATAGAATCTGCCGACTCTATAAGATCCCGATAAGAAGCACCTACCAGTTGCCGTAGCTCTTCCTTCCTTTCTTCGATCTCTTTCCGAGTCTGCATCTCCACTTCCCGTATTTCCACAACTGTCTGCGTCTCGAACAACGCCTCCGCATTCCGCATGTTGACATCCTCATTCTTCTTCACTTGAAACCTCCCACCTCTCATCTTGTCTTTTGTGTTTTCGCACTCTCACACTTCCATATCCCGTATATCCCGTCGCACACAGAGACAGACACAGAGTCGTCCCCGCTCTTTTTTTTGCCCCTTCCTCTTTCCTACGGACGAGACCTACAAGCGCTACGAACGTGCAAAAAAAAAAAAAAAAAACGACAAAAGCTCGTTCGAAACAGCGACAATAATGAGATCTACTTACTTGCTTCCTTCCTTCATTACAAACCTCGCAATGAATCCGGCGACTGCATGGCTTTCTTCTTCATTTGCTCAAAAGATTTTGCGCCAAAAAAAACATTTGCACGGAAAGACCGACGGATCCGACCGCGGAAGAGTTCGCGACGCAACTGAACGCAACCAGAAAGGAAAACAAAACCAAAAAAACAACGCGACGAGTCGCAAGGAAACGCACAAAACCTTGCGCGCAAACAAGCGTTTTGCACAAAACACACAAAAGTGCGAACTGTGCAAAGAAATACGAGGAATAGGTGAAGAGCTCTAAATTGTTTTTTTTTTAATATATATTTTACTTATTATAATTTTATTATAATTTATTTCTTTATTGACTTCGCCTGTCAGTATTCATGAAGTGAATCCGACTCGGTGATTTTTATTTTATTTTTGGTCATTTTTTCTCAAAAAAAAATTTACAAAATTTGGGGAAATTTTTGGAGAAAATGTGTTTTCGTACTGTAAATTCGACTATTTTTTCTTTTTCTTTTTTTCTTTTTTTAATTTAGAGAAATCCGCCAAATTTTCGGTATCACAAAATTGAAAAGAAAACCCCTGGGAGTGAGAGACTCACTCTGTGTTTTTCTTTTTCTAAGTAATGAATTTTTTTCTGGCTAATTTTTTTTCAAAGTGGCTAAACAGCTGCGGTTTTTGTTTGTTTGTTTGTTTTTTTCTTTTTTTGGGTTTTCTAGTCGCCAGTTTTTGTTTTTGGGGGAAAAATCACAAGAAAACCCTTGGGAAATAGACTCCCTGTGTGTTTTTCATTTTTTATGAAGTTTTTTTCTGGCTAATTTTTTCAAAGTGGCTAAACATCAGCGTCTTTTTTTTGTTTTCTAGTCGCCAGTTTTTCTTTTTTTTCTTTTTTGTTT
>Ga0209611_10007389_pt1 | contig 17624 bp, 4 predicted proteins | sample S1TSphgellanicum_3_FD_187693 | JGI IMG/M metagenome (GOLD analysis project Ga0209611, IMG submission 187693) | Host-associated microbial communities from peat moss isolated from Minnesota, USA - S1T2_Fc - Sphagnum magellanicum MG (SPAdes) (version 2) | ecosystem: Host-associated > Plants > Peat...
AAACCTTTCTTAGAAAACCATCTTTGTTGGAGACTTATGGAGGTGAGTACTAAACAACAGGTGCAAAAACATCTCTCCCTTCTGATTAGAACGCTTATGACCATTATTTTGCACAAAATCTCTTTGACTGGTTTGAGGGAAAAAGAACCCAAAGCATAAAAGAAACAACCATCACAATTAGACAGTTTCTGAAAGGATGATTTTGCACATAAGATCCACTGAGAAACATGTGTTTTCCTCCTTACATCCCCTCTTTCACATCTTCGCCCAAGTAAATATTCTAGTATATCCATTCATGAATCCTCAAAGGCGCTTTGCAGATAAATATAGTACGATAGTAATTCAAATAGCCCATCTTTCTATTCTCTTTCTTTGATCATTCTTTTGTAACACCATTTGCAATCACAAGGAATGGGTTGAATGGATATACACATGTTGTGTAAGTTGTTGGGGTAGCTCATCATGGAGAATACATCTCAATGGCATAGCGATGTAGGAAATGTTATTGCCAAAGAAAAAAGCATGTTACAAATATATTAAACCTAGTAGGAGTTTTAGCTTCACGACTTGGTAATCATTTATGATTAGGGCTTGTTGAAAAGCTCTTCATCACTACAAGAAAATCTTGTATGTGGAGACCACACCACCATGCAACTTTGTATCTGAAACCAGTTGACTCAATACTAGCATGCAAACATCCTTCACTTTTTCCAAATTTTAATTCCATGCTTGATATTAGGTACCTTTATTTCTAATCTAATTGTAGATGAGTCCATGTCCAAACACATATGGCATATTTCAAGGGGTCATTAGGACCAACATCGTTTGACTACAAGCTTCAATCCTAAGTAAGTCGTAGGTTGTAATTTGTGTACCCTTGTATCATGGCATATGCGGATATGACAAACCTCACGAAAGGTTGCCAATGTGGACACACTAGATATCCACATCATTCATCTTCTTGTTGTTCTCATTGACACTATGAGAAATTGCCAAAGTGGATGTGTTGAGTTGGCACCCTAGATATTCACATTAGATCCATCTTTTCATCGTTCTTACTAATATTATAATGGATGGATGGATGTTCATCCAATCCCAATTGACAAAGACCATACCATTGAAAAATAAAACCATAACATCATGTGACTACAATCAAACACAAGTTAAAGGTTATGTTGATGAACATTATTCTCATAGTGCAACACCCATAATGATGTGGCATTTCGTCTTTGGAAAAGTGATTGATAGTCTATACCATGTATTACACTTGCATATGAATCAACTACTTTCCTACCATTACATGACTACTAATTACAACTAGTTTCCAAGGTCATTGCAATATATGCAATGAAAGAAAATGGATGTTATATTACTATTGTGTCATTCAAAATATCATAAATTGTTTTATTTCACTTTTGTTTTTGGATTATTTCATTCAAAAGACTAAACTCTTTCAAAGATAATTCCTTAGACCATAAAAGTTTTGGAATACATGGAATGGGTTTTTGGTAATGCACTCATGTTATGTGTTGTACATAGTTTGTTTTTAAATTTTAGGACATGAATAAAACTAGCCAACAATAATATTGGGTTTTGCAATAATGCATTTCTTCAACCCAAAATGTTTCACCAAAGAGTTTAACTTTGGCACCAACAACTTATCCCTCCTTTCAATAGTAAAGCAAACATTACATTTCACCATTCGGATCTTCCCGTCCTTCACACAAATTGGTTCTACCTAATAGAATCTCGTAGCCCAATATTCTTGAAAATCTCAATTCAATTCCCATTTAGGTTTCCTTCTTTTTTTCTTTTGGTTCACCATGCTCAGTTTTAGCTTTTGGAACATTTGTTTCAACAAAAATAGGTTTAGGTGAGCCTTTTGAGGTAACTTTATGTTTTCCTTCTCCAATGTCGAATGTAAACGTGTCAACAAACTTTTTGGAGTTGTAGTTATTTCAAAGCTCTCTATAGTCCCAATTGATACAGGTACATGTACAAATGCATTAGATGTGTTGTTAAGGTTTGAAGATTCAAGAAAATCAATAGTAGAAAAAAAGACAAAATCCGAGCCTATTAAAGGTTTTAATGGCACCATCACCATGTGTAAACAAACAACTCAACAAGTTGCTTCTCTTTCAAGCTAATACCTTCACAAATGTTGTAGCAAGGAGTTTGTGAAAAAGAAACTTGATTCAATAAATGCGATCAAACTTCTATAAATTATCAAAACTCACACATGCTAAGATGTTTAATGTTGCAACAAAACAAGTATCAAGAAGATCAAATGCATGTAGGAAATGTTTACCTTGAATCACATTAAAGCAAATCAGATTGAATCGAATTGAAAGCTTTGACCATTTGCCCCTTACACACAATGCCAATCCCAAAGTTTTAACATTCAAGAACCAACCCCCCACCATTCAACCACAAAATACAACAAACAAATCTAGCCCACAATTGATCTTACCTTCAAAGTTCAAATTTGAAACATGACTTGTGCACAAAATATGAAAGTTTATATTCCAAACACATGCTATAGCTTGATTTTGTTCTTGTCCTCCTGTTTTTTCTTATCAAATATTTTTTTTTGTTTGGATACTACATGAAGCCACTAGTACAATTATAAACTCATCCTATTGCAAGTACTAACATTCAAAATATAATGTGTGTGCTTGTGGCAATTTCCAAATCGCAGCTTTTCGATGTAGGCGGCAATGGCATTTGCTTGAAATGACTAGAGATGTCGATGGCATTCACTTGAAACAACTACACAAGTGAAGGAGCTTGTAGGCTCGTTGAGCACACAACATCCAAGGGCTCGCATGAATCAATGGAAACATGCCTATCTTGCACTTTCACGTTTTTACGATTTCATCCAAATCATGTGGCTAAAATTCCTACATGCCTTTCACCATGGTTTTTTTTTCTTTGTCAACATGTGAAAGTTCACCCCAAAAAAACACTGATGTAACCCTTATTAAAATAAAGTTATACCAATAATATTTGATGAGGTAGGGTTACATTGATAATGTTTGGTTGGTATGATCATATATTCATGTAATGTTTGGTTAATTTTAAGTTTATTCAATAATGTTTAGTTAGGCAATGTTTTACTATGTAGAGTTACATCAATTAAGTTGGATTAAATTGAATTATATCATTTTATTATGATTATTGTTCATTTTTATAAAATAATGTTACATCAATTGAATTTGGTAAAATGAAAATACACGCGTTTTTTTGGGTATGTCAATGATGAACATTTTTTTATAAAGTTGGTTGTTCATCAAAACAAACGTTAATGTCATGATGTGACATAAAATGTAAAGGGAAATTTTATTTGCATGTTTGTTTCACAATCTTATATATTAATTCAGCAAGTTTGTCAGTCAGTCAATCAGTGACAATGACTCCAGTAACTGTTGTGAAATCACCCAAAAGTGCATCCTTTTGATAAAATTTCCAGGTGCCAATTAAAACTGACTACGACTTTTCCTTTTGGTACATTTCCAAGTGCCAATTAAAACTGACTGCGACTTTTCCTTTTGGTACATTTACAGGTGCCAATTAAAACTAACTTCGACTTTTCCTTTTGGTACATTTCCAGGTGCCAATTAAAACTGACTGCGACTTATCCTTTTGGTAAATTTCCCAGGTTCCAATTAAAACTGACTACGGTTCAACCTTTTGGTAAATTTCTAGGTCCCAATTAAAACTGCGACCTTTTTTCCTTTTGGTAAATTTTCAGGTCCCAAACTGCGGCTTTTCCTGTAGAGTCATTGTTAGGTAGAGGGAAAGATACGGGTACCTGGGGTGACTAACTAACCACGTGTCGGGATCCGGAATGTCGACTGACATCTTAATCGACGGATTACTACTACACAACGGACTCCAAAATCCAGGTGCCAAAAACGTTATCTGATCGACCTTCCCTCCCTCTCCGGAACGCTTTGGGAATTAACTTGAAATAACACACATGTGCATTATGCACAGGGTTACCACTAGTGTTAATTAATCAAAAACCTAAATCGATATTTACAATTAAATTTGAATTTTTTCATTTTTTTATTAAACACACCTTTCACAACATTGCAAATAATGTTAAATAAATGGTATCCATTATACAATTCTTTATTAGCACAAATGAATGAAAATAATGTCAAAATACATGTGATACACTATCTGGATGATAAAAATATATCCACATTAATAATTAATGGGAGTTATTGGGGTTTTAGCATTGATATTTTGAAAATGGAAATATGTATCTATTGTTAATGTTGTTTTGTAAATGCAATTGCATTTGTGAAAATATATATTTGGATTATTCCAAGTCAACCAAATGTTATATATATGGCATATGTTATTATAAAAAAACTACACAATGAATTATTTATTTGTTGCATGAAATTTGCATATTTGTACAATTATTGTTCAACACTTGTCAATTTTTTATAGTTGTATGATGTCATTGGGTAGCATTCCAATCATTGGTTTTTTCTGAATCATATATTGTATAATGTGATTCGAATGTAAAAATATGTACATTGATTAAAATCCAATGATTATTGTTAACGAAAATATGTTAAAAGGGTTTGTTTACAATTCTATTTATTTTTCATATGATTGCATAAACGTTGTTTGTTTATCAGTTGTAATTTGTTAATATACACCATTTGTAAAATTGAACCTAGGTGTTGATCACTTAACCATCCATTTGGATCAAAGAATATGTTTTCATCTTCTATTGTTAATTGGGATTTTTCATGCTAGTGATGGATGATGTCATTATCATTGGTGCCATTGTTTGATTCATTGGACATAATGTTTTTTTGTGCCAACAAAATAAATTGGAAATTTTTAATGTAAATTTGAAAAAAAAATGTTAATGTTTTTAGAGAAAAAAAAATTAAAATTAAAACCACAAAACTAAAAATAAAATAATTTTAAAAATTAAAAAATAATAATTTTTTAATTTTTTTAAAACATGAATTGTACACCCATGTTTTCATACTTTCTTTTTTATCATTGTTGTAAAAAAAATGTAGACATTTGTCAACAACATGTTGATAGTTGGTGTCAACGATTTTACTAACATTGGTACATCAACTCGTCATCCTCCTTTTCATCGTTGTTACTATCATTACACCAAAAAATAACATAAAGGATTGAAAAAACAACTCCATTTGTAATTCTAAACATCATATATGATTGGGCATGATTACATAATTTTAAAATCCCTTTGGTATATGCCACAAGTCATATCCATCATTATAGTCACAATTGCCATTTGTGATTATGTACTTTGTGAATATAATCATATCTACCACATCCATGAAGGACATCCAATGATTAAAATTTAGGATTTTTTGATTAATTTATTGTTCTCACATGATAGACTAGGATATATTCAAAAACATTATTGACCACTTATGAACTATTGTGCCTAAAATTAAGAAATTATTATTTTTTGCCCAATCATGTGATGCCATATGACAATCAAAGTTCAATCAAATAAGGTTATGTGAGTGAGCCTATGTGACCTAGCCTAGGAAACCTAGGCTAAACAACCTAGCCTAAAAAACTTAACCTAAGCTAAATTACCTAGATTAAAAATGCACCAAGGTTAAAAATCTAAGTATATATTATTTTGGTTGCAAATGGGACGACTTGAACCCCTCACTTACACAATGAGGGTTCAAATCCTTAACCATTACACCATAACATTTTTTGGTAATAAAAAATAATTACCAAAAAATTACAAAAAATATATATTTTAGTCTAGGTTAACCTAAGCTACCTTAAGGTAACCTAAGGTAACTTAAGCCACCTATTAGTTTAGCCTATGTTACATTATGATAATTTAGGCCTCTCTAAACTAAACCTAGGTTAATAAAATATAACCTAGGGCCAACTTGGTAGACTAGGTTGAATTAATTTAAATTAGTTTAAACTAGGTAAAATTAGATTAAATTAAAGTAAACTAAATTAGATTATGTTAAACAATGTTATTTAAATTAAATTAAGTCAAAATAAATTACTTTGGTTGAATTAAGTTAAACTAAGTTATAATAGGTTAAATTAAGTTATACTAAGTTCTATTATATTATATAATATTAGGCTAAATTAAAACTAATTACATTGAACTAGGTTATTTAAACTAAATTGGGTTAAACTAAGTTAAATTAAGCTAAACTAGATTAAATTAAAAATAAACTAAACTAAACTACACAAAATAAGTTAAGTTAAATTAAATTAAATTAGGCTAAACTAAGTTATTTAGGCTAACTTAAACTAACTTTCATTGTACTAAGGTATTGAAGTTAAATTAGGTTAAATAAAATAAAATAAATTAGTTATGTGAAATTAAGTTAGACTAATTTAGATTAGGTTAAACTAGTTACATTATGTTGAACAAATTACATTAGGTTAAACTAGGCTACATAAATTAAAATAGATGAAACTAAATTAAATTAAGTTAAACATGGTTAAATTAAGCTAAACTAAATTATTTAGGCTAAATTAGGCGAAACTAAGTTAAAGTAAGGTACTTAAACTAAACTATGTGAAACTAGGCTAAATTAGTTGAAACTAAGTGAAACTAAACTCAAGGTTTGGCTAAATTAAACTAAAATAGGTTACACTAGGGTAAATTAAATTACTTAGGTTAAACTAGGCTATATTTATTTACATTGGGCAAAAAGTTTGATAAGCATATTTACACAACTAGTTCAAAAAATTCCAAAATAATCCAAGACCTCATTTAGATTTTTAAAATCCAAAAGAATGTAGGACCTCAAGTAAATTGATGACACATGCATAAAGATATGTTAATTTTTATAAAGGTGACCACAAACAAGGTCAACTCCAAATGAACATGTCTACTAATCAATTAGTCACATTTATAGTCATAATTATTTATAGTTATATTTCTAGTATTATAATTGTAATTTTGACCATAGTCACAAATGTGGTTGCAACTTGAAACAAAATACAACTACATGATTACATTAAAACAATAATCACAAGTTGATCTAGTCATCAAATCCATGCTTTGGTGTAGTGTATCAACAAAATCTAAATATGTATCATGTTTGTCATCATTGTTTGTTAAGAAAGTCTTGATATGCATTGTGTTTGTCACTACAACTATGAAGAAAGTCCATACATGTATCATGTTCATCACTATTATTATCAAGAAAATTCAAATATAAAAGCTTTGGCATCATCTACATGTTATTATGCTTCATGGTAACCATTAACAATTTTTGAGCATTCATGAATAATTATTTGTCGTTCCACACTTATTGCTTCAACGTTTAATGACTATTTTTAGAGGAAGACACATTAACCCCTTCTTTTAATTAGTGTATAAATGGAAGAGCTTAATCAAGAACTGGTTTGTGCACATGAAAATGAAAAGAAATTTATCTCCAATTTCAAGCCCATTATTTTCCATAAAATATTTTCAACCTCAACCTATGCAAACAATAAAAGTTTCACCTCACCCTTGACTCAAACATTTCATCATCAACATCAATATTTTCCATTAAAGTTTATTATTGCTAACTTCTAACATATATTTATGTTCCAACTCCCTCATTCCAACAATGCATTAATCTAAAAAAATCTTTGGTATGTACTACATGGCACACAATAACAATTTTCAATCAAATTTCAAGTAATATTATACATATATAAATTTTCACAAAAAAGGTTATCTCAAAAACTACATACAAAATTTAGGTGTCAAATCAATCAACTTACAAGTTGATTAAAGGCCCAACATCACACTTGCAAAGCCAATTCACAAAGAATATGTCTTGAAGATCATTTGCTTACTTCATGGTTTTTTTTAACATCACTTTTTCAATGCAAAAGTGGAATAGCTTAGTTAAAGAGGAAGAGCAAAGCAAAGCAACTTAGTTCAATTAATAAAGTATAGTAAAAGCAAATGAAGGCAACAACATAACCATAAAGTTGGTTTATTTCAATGTGGTTTTTTCTTATTACATTTTAATTGTGATTGAGTGGTGGTCATCATCAACTAGGAAAATGTGAAGTTATGCAAGAGATTTTGTAATCTTCCATGCATAAAAAATGAATCAGATTTTGTAGATCAAAATTAAGACTTACAAAAATTTATTCCATTGCTTTGTGGATTTTTTGTTGTAACACTTGAGATGTTTTTAATTTCCAACCTCAAAACAAAATCCATTATCACAATTTGTATTCCTAAACATATGATCTACCATTGCCATCATAATGGCATGTTTTAAATTGGATATTTCAACTACTTTTTTTTGGTTTTGTGATTTAACCAACAAGGGAAACAAAAACATTGCACAGTTGAAAGATTGTTTGGAAAAAAACTTGATATGAATCTTTTATATCAAAAAACAAAGGAAAAGACCATTGCAACTTGCACTTTCCAAGTTCATATAAATTTTGACACTAATATGATGGCATCTAAAATGTGTTTGTAATGAAAACACTTGGTTGTCCATCTTTGAAAAAAGGTACTTAAAATAAAGATAGCTACTAGTAATGGCCTTGTATACACATTTGTGAAAGATAGGTAGTTAATAGTAGTTGTGATCATGTTTATACATTGACGCCTTCACTATTATCTTATCATCAGAAGAAAATCGTGAATTAACAACTAGCTTTTCCAACTATCTTTTGTTGCAAATGAAATTTACAACTAAATATCCCTTTAGTACCAAATGACAAGTCGCAAATGACTACCAAGTACAAGTGACATAACATATTTCCTACTTTATTATACGGGATCATTCATTGTCATGTGGTATGTATGGTGGTTGTTTTTGCAACAAATGTGCTAATTATTTTAGCATTCATATTTGCAAAACATGTACAAATCATTCATGAACACCTAACAACAATTGAAACATACTTACCTACCTATTTTAACCTACCCAGGTTAAACTACTTACTTTTCTACCTACCCTTATTATGTAAATGAATCATCAATGTATGCATGGCACCTAAGGTTAGCTCAAGGCTAGAAATTACCTTAGGCTATACTAGGCCACATGGCATTTATATTAGCCTTGGGCTCCAATAGCTTATGTGACACCTATGTTAAACCTAGGCTAGGTTTAGATTTAGGCCACATGGCATTTATATTAGCCTTGGGCTCCAATAGCTTATGTGACACCTATGCTAAACCTAGGCTAGGTTTAGATTTAGGCCACATGGCACTTAATTAGGAAAAAACCCTATTTCATTTTTTTTAAATCTTATTTTAGTCTGGGTTTAGCCTTTAGGGTCAAATATCTTTGATTAGTTTGATGGGAATTTATTATTATTATTTTAAACAATTTTTGAATGATTTAATGCATTTATTTACTTAATTTATAGATATAAAATCAATGACAAAAGATATGAGATTTAAATGCAAGATTCCCATATCCCATACAACATTAACTTTTTATCCCATACAATACTACCCTTAGGTAGTTAAAAAGGGAGGTACACTAATTAGGTAGGTAGGTAGGTAATGACATATCTTACATTAAACAAATAGGTGGGTATATGAATTAGGTATGTAGGTAGCTAGGAATGCAAGAAATAAGCAACTTAACTAATGTATGTAGGTAACATACCTTAGTCTAGGTATGGTACTTTAATTTAAGTAGGTAGGAGGGTACAAAATAGGTAGGTAGGTAACTTAACTTAAGTATGTAGGTTATAGCCTACCCTAGGTTAAGTAGGTAGGGGGTACAAAATAGGTAGGTAGGTATTCTAACCCAAGTATGTAGGTAGCCTACTTTACTTAGGTACGTAGGAAGGTAGACAATAAATAAGTAAGTAATTTAACATATGTGTGTGAGTAGCCTACCTTAGCCTAGGTAGGTGGGAGGGTAGGGAATAAATAGGTAGGTATGTAAGTAATGTATTATAATCTACATAGGTGAGAGGGTATGAAATAGGTAGATAACTAATTTAGCTTATGTAGGCAAATAACCTATCATAACCTAGGTAGGTAGGTATGTATGTAACTTAGGTAGGTAGTTTAGCATAAGTTAACTAGGTATTTAAGTAATTTGACATAACCTACCTAGGTAGGTAAATAGGCATGCAAGTTACCCCACATACTACTATAAACCATTAATTGCATATTAATTGCATACACAACCATGAGGTCTAATCATGTATGCAATTAAATGGGTCCAAAATAGTATATTTGGATGAAAAATGATGAAAAATCATCCATGTCATTTTTTCACATAACTAATTGCAAATGAATTGCATAGACGACCATATATATTAGAAATTATATGATTATGACTTTGTAGTTGCAAGAACATCCAATATAGTCATAAACAACAACTAGTTGCACATAGTTTCAAATGATTGGTTGGAAATGACAACTTTTCTACATATGTATGTATTTTGGTAGTTTTAACAAATAATTTTTGTTTGATAGAATTGTTGAAATTCAAAAAAAAACTCTTTTAAATTAACAAAATTTTGTGAAGGCATTTATACATCCAAAAATGTGAAAATTTCCATTCTTGACTAGAAACCTTCCAACTTATTTTACTACTTGACAACTATGTGTTGAGGCTACCCTTATACTCAAGATAATTGATATAATGGTTGGGTGGTGAACCACATTCATCCATAGATGTTTTGTTTGTAGAAATTGGAATTAAAAATAAAGAAAAGGCAAAAGGTATGAAATCATTTGCTTCATGTTTTTCCTCTCTCTTATGATAGCATATTTGACATTTAAATCATAGTGTTCTGTGTGTGTGCATGTGTGTTATTTTTTCAATTTTGTGGTTTTTCTCAAATAACATTCATCCATAAATAATTGTAACACAATTTTGAATTCAACCTAGAAAAGTAAAAAACCTTGAGCACCTTCCATTGGTGTAAGTAAATTGTGGCGGGTTTTTGGTTTTTAAAATTTTAAATAAGGAAGTTACAACAAAATATTCCTTTTCCCATAAAAAATCAAAGGAATGGCAAATTTTTATCACAAAAAAACACTTGTAAACTTTATAGCTTGTTGTGGAAATGGAAACATAAACTTCAAGCATTTCCATTACAAACCATCAAACTTTCTCAACAAAACCAAAGTTGTTGGGAGTTTGTTGAACTTGAGATGGTTTAAAAATGTTGTGCCCTATCACATTTCTATGCAAAGCCCAATACATTTTTAGTTTTCTAGAACACTAACATGTTTTGTGGCACATACCTCTTCAGAATTCTTTCATATCAAAAAATATATATCTTCATTTAAAATTTAATTACATTGTTAAGGTAAAAGCTTCATTTTCAACATGAAAATGGACACACAAAGCAACATTTTGGATTAAACTCCTTTTCACCCACCTTGGTACCATGGTAAAAATCCCAAATTCCATTTAAATTATCTTTAAATATTACAAATATCCCATCATTACACCAAAAGGTGGCATTAATGACTCCATTCATGATTATAAGCTTTAGTAATATATGCCTTACCAACTAAATGATTACATAATTGATTCAAACTCAACACTTATGTCATTTAATCACAATCATGAATATTGTCATTTATGCCATTCCATACCATTTTCATGATTATAATCATGGATAAATGCTCAAAATCTTGAAAGATTATGTAATCATGGTTGTTAGATTTTATAATATTAAATCAAATAATATATATATTTAACAAATGAAGTGTACACACATGGTACATCACAATTAAAACATAGGTCATTATATTAAAATATACCACATGGCACCTAGACATAAACCACCTAAGCTAAGTTAGGTAACATGGCATTAAACATATGTCCATTAGGCTAGGCTAAGCCATGCAGCACCTAGACATAAGCCATCTAACTAAGCTTGGGTTCAACCACATGAAGCCTAAGCATAAATCACATAAGTTAGTTTAAACCATATGGCATATAGACATAAGTCACCTGAACTAAGTTAAACACATGTCACATAATCTAAGCCATGTGTAATTTATGTTAAACTTATACCTTAATAACATATGTAACACTTAGGTTAGGTATAAATATAGGTCACGTGGCATTTAGGTTAAGCCCCTTGGGTTAAACTTAGACATAGGCAATGTGACAACTAACAAGGATTATCTTATTTCATTTTCAATTTAACTTTTACGGTTGAAATTTTTTAATTGTTTCATTTCAAATGACATTTAAAAAAATATTTCTTATGTTTTTTGGATGTTTGTAGTGCACTCAGTTATATTGTTTAGAAAGTTTGAAAGGATGACAAACAATACGGAATAAATTACTGGGAAAGGAAAACATTCCCATGTATCCCATACAACATTATCCCTATATAATTAATAGGTGCATTAATTAGGTACTTATAGGTACCTAAGTAAGGAGGTAGGTACACTAATTATGTCAATGCAGGAATTAATTACAATAGTTAGTACCTAATTATTTAATGTAAGTATGTAGGTAATTTACCTTAACCTACATACATAGGTTACCTATAAGTTATCTAGACCACTTAGATACTATACTTAGGTTACTTAAATTAAGTAGGTAAATAGTTTATATTACCTTAAAGATAGTTAATTAATTATAATTAAGCCAATAATAGGAATTAATTACAATAATTAAAACATATATTTAAAATAACTAGTTAACTTAATGTAAGTATTTAAGTAACCTACTTTAGCCTATATATTTAGGTTACCTATAGGCTATTTATATCATTTATATACCATGCCAAGGTTACATAAATTATGCAAGTAAATAACTTAGCCTAGGTATATAGGTAGCCTAACTTAAATATTTATCTTGGTAGTTTTGCTAACTTATGTTAGCTACTTATGCATGTGTGGTGTGATTGTAATTTAATATTGATTTCCAAGAGAACAATGATCAACAACATGCTTATGGATGGAATCTATTTTGTGGTTTGTGTGCAAAATCATAATATTTAAATCATTCACAATTAGTGATGAATCATATGTTATTGTGTGTGTGTGTGTGTGTGTGTGTGTGTATTATAATTATGAACATATTGCTTTTAAATGCATGCATCTAATTGACAATTTTTTAATTATCATATCAATTTTTTTTAGTTTTTTCATCACAACTACAACATCTCACGATTTAGTAATGGAAATCATGCAAAATTTGTTCATTCATAATTTGTACATTTCACGCATTGATATCATGCATTGAAAACATATTTCATGCATGTATTTATAGGAAGATGTGAAATTTGTGTGACATTCATTTACTCATAGGTTCATGTTTCATCTATCAGCAAATTTATTTGTGTGCCAAACATATTTTCAACACATGATGTTTGTGTGTAAAATATACGAACTATGAATGAACAAACTTCGCACAATTTTTATTATTAATTTGTTGCATGTTAAATTTGTGATGTTGACATGTCCAATATTTGTTGTTATTTAATCAAACAATGTGCCTTAAATCATGTAATCATAAACATGATTAAGTCATGTTACATGATGAAGGACATGACTACATCACCAAAACTTAGTCATGATCACCAAAATGTATAAGTCATGGATGACACCTTTTGGCATAATGCATGTTTAGATTGAATCAAGGTTTTAAAATTTAAATCTAACATTTTTTGGGCTTAATATGGCCACTAAAAGGCCTCACTCAAAAAAAATGAAAGTACCAATGTGGGTGTTAATTCACCCTAGCCCTATTATATTTATATTCTATTATTAAAAAAAAATTGATGACTTTGACGATACTAATGAAATTTGTGAAGTTCAAATTTGTGGAGTTCATTTTGGTGACCCACAAAGCACTATCAAACAACAAGGATTAAACAAGGCTTTAATGATAAAAGATGGCAAAGAACCTTGAGCATCCATAGTTGTTATTTTTTATAATGACAATTTTTTTTTTATTATCCAAGGCATGCATATCCTTTTATAGTATGAAAAATTGTGTCTGCCAAAACATCATTACCCTACAACCATAGCTTTGAAACAACTAATTTGCAACTTTGTTATAATTATCCCATGAAAATACATGGAATTTAAAAATAAAATTTCATGTTAAAAATTTGTGGCGTTCTATTATAATTGCATATTAATCCCAAGGTGGACATGGATATAGATGAATGTACACACCATATATATACAATTTTTGTCAACCATGTTTGATTTTGTTAACAAATTGCATGAAAGTTACATATGACAACTAAAAAAAATGAAGTGTTCATTAACATTTTTTTATAACTATTTCACAATTATTATATTGGATCTTTTTGCACTACCCAACTATTAAATACAACAACAACAACAATAATAATTAACTTAATCATATAATTTGTTATGGCTACAATATTATAATATAATTACATTAATTATTAGTATAAATGTAAATATTTAATATTTAATATTATTAATATTATACATTAATATCTAAAATCTAAAAATAATGATTAATATTATCACTCATTGATTATTATGAACTATAGTATATAAATTATGTTACTTGGTATAATGACCTATCACCGAATGTTGGCTAACAATTGAATAATTTTGGATATTTTTTTTTTCTTGTTTATTTTGTGTGACTTAAAACATCATGGGAATGCCAAGGTAAACTTTATATTATATGTTTCAATTCTAGAAGCAAATGAACAACATAGAAAAAACACGAAACATGTTGAAATCACATAATGTGTTTTTTTTTAATAGATGACCTTTTATTTTTAGACCTCATATTTTCCTTGTTTATTGTTTCTTTTCAATAATGTAAAGTGTTATGGGTGCGCCAAATTAATATTTACATAAATATTTGAGTTCCAAAGCTAAAGGAATAACACACAAGACCCATGAAGAAGATGAATGTGTTAAATATTAAACAATGAATAGGCTAGTGACTAGACATTGACCATGTTTATTTTTGACAACCATATCTTCTTCATTTTGGGTTTTTTGAACAATTTAAATGGTTGTGGGTGTGCCAAATCAAGATTTTTAAAAACTTGTTGCACTTGAATTGCAAATGGTCAATGCCTAAGAATTTGAAGTTCTCTTAGAGTTTAATTGTTTGTTCACCACCTTATCTTGTAGTAGTTGCAGGTAAGTTACAACTAGGATGTAACTAATTTTTTAATCCCATTTTATTTGTCCTACTTTTCAAGTTTGAAAAATATATAACTAAATGCACAAGGAATATTTTTTTAAATGACATTTGGAATAAACCAATAAAAAAAGGTTTGGTCCTAAAGGTTAAACCCAAAATAAAATAGGATTATCCCAAATTACCTACCTATGTAGCCTAATATTACCTACTTATTTACCTAGCCAAGAAAAGGTAGGTGGGCATATTCACATGACTCAAGGACTTTGTTTTTGCTATCTTCCAAATGTAAAATCGAAATGGAATAAATTTAAGTGAAAGATATTGGATAATTTGAATTATAATAATTTTCATGATTGTGGTGATTTTTCACATGTGTATGTAACTATGCATAAATATTTTGGTAAAAAAACATAAATGCATAAAATGAATACATAAGCTTTTATATACAACAAGTAACATGTTTTCTTGCATGAAAATTTCTTGCTCATTTTGTTGACATTTGGGGCTACAAATTATAAACCTAATGAATACAAAAAAATTCAACCAAATGGAAAAAAAATCATTTTCGTTGTTGCCTTTTTGAAATGGATTTTGTAGCCTTCAAAATTTTTATATCCCATATTATTTAATCAAATGCATTATATGAACATTGCCAAACATTGATGTATGCATTACTTATCCATGAAAGAAAATTGAAGTCAATTACATTGTTTAATACATTCATTTTAACTCCTCTAAAATGAAACTTGTAGTTAAGACAAGGATTCAAATTATTTAAAAGGACTCAAAATGACATCTATATTATATCCAATTTATTCTTAGATTTTTTAAATAGATTATCATGACATCATTCTAATTATAATCATATACCAATCCCTTATAATCATGAAATAGTAAATGTAATAAAAATTCAAATAATCCTTTGCAATCCTTTTTCCATTAGATCGTCCTTTTGGGTACCTTGTTTGTGAATATGCCCATGTAGTAATGCATACCTATTTATTGACTTAAACACTATATGTTAACATCTTATTAACCTTAAGTTGGATGATTTAAATGTAATAAAAATATTAAATATCAAAATAATTTTATAATTACCACTTGTCCATTGATGATTTGTCAACACATCATTGTTACATTGTTGTTTATGCAATTGTGAAGTAGTTACAATGTAGTGGCATTCTAGTTGCATACATATACATTTTCAAATATGGTGAATTGTGTATGTTACAACTTTTGCAACTTGTTTGATTTCACCCATAATATAAAAATATTTTGAGTTACAAGTGGTTGTTACGATTCAAAAACCTAATTACAAGCCTAGTTGCAAAACATCCAATTTTCTCATAGTGTTTGACCCAAGCTAAATTTCTTTCACAAGTAACATTTTATTTGAAATGGTTATAGGATAATGATCTTTTTAAGAATCCTTTAGAAAGTGTGAGTGGAATGTGAAATCTAGGTAGAGATTTGGGCATTAGAAATAAGCAAGAAAAGTTTCCAAGTATAGATTTTCCATGGCAACAATGTAAGTATTTGTTCAAGGACCTTGCAAAATCTGAGGTGTGATAATGCATCCTTTGGGCCACAATTTTTCCAAGTGCATTTTCTCAATGCCAAAGTTTTGGACCTCAAAATGACTACAAAAACATAATCACTGTTCTTAGGTAATTGATAAAACACTAAAAAATTCTTAAAATGTTAAAAAGAAGGGGAAAAGTTTGTTGTTTGGTTGATAAGGTCCACCATTGCTAAGAATAAACATAGAGAAAAAATCAATGATTTTTAATGCCTTTTAACAAATTTGGGAAATAAAACTTGATTTGAAATGTGCACCATTGTCAAGGGAAAAGAACACAAAAGAAAAATTACCAATCTTTAGCAACTTTGGACAAATTCAATTTAAGAAATACCTTGAATGGTGGGGTTGGTTCAAATTTTGTGATATGAATGTTGCAATGGGTAGTTCAACAACATTTTTTCCATCAAGTTGTCATTGAAGGCCTTGATATTATATTGCAATGGAGATGTTGAGCCACAAGTAGTAAAATGGCATGTATGTTATATTTGGAAAAATAACATGTAACCTTCTAATAGTGTGAAAAATATAGTTGTGATCTGGAAAAATAACATGTAACCTTCTCATAGTGTGAAAAATATAGTTGTGATCTGGAAAAATAACATGTAACCTTCTAATAGTGTGAAAAATATAGTTGTGATCTTGGAAATTATTTTTAGATATTTGGTGTTGATAATTATACACATGCATGAACTAGGTTAGTGAAGTTTCAATTTTCAGATTTGAGTTCATTGTGTGTTCATCTTGAATCCCACATTCAATATATGAGGATAAGTCAAATGTGTAATTTGTTGTGGTGTGACCGGAAAGGGGGTGATCGAACGGGGAACCTGTTTGTGGTTTCTGAGATGTGAAGGCCAATTTTGCTTTAAGGGCTTAAGGGTTAAGCCCGCCGAAAACTGGTTTAATGACGGCGCCGGAATGGGCATTCATGATGGAAGTGA
>Ga0209611_10007390_pt1 | contig 17623 bp, 19 predicted proteins | sample S1TSphgellanicum_3_FD_187693 | JGI IMG/M metagenome (GOLD analysis project Ga0209611, IMG submission 187693) | Host-associated microbial communities from peat moss isolated from Minnesota, USA - S1T2_Fc - Sphagnum magellanicum MG (SPAdes) (version 2) | ecosystem: Host-associated > Plants > Peat...
TAGGTATACACATAGGAGCAGTGAAAATATATATAGCAGCAGTGGAGGCGCTAGGAAAATGAAAGAGGGGATGAAACTCAGTTTACCACCCAAAATTGGTGGAAAAACTAGTTTGGGTCCCGGTTATTTCGTTTCGTAAAATTTTCATTCCCAGTTCCGCATTTGATGCCCTATTATGCCGAAACTGGCCGTTCTCGCCCCCTAATCGCCTGGCTTTATGGATAATTGTATTGGCTACATGAAACTTTTATTTCCAAAACTGTTTGTCATCATTTTTGGCCTGGGCTAGTGGCATAGGCACAAACTATGGGACATACCCAGTTGTAGTTCACCTATCTACCTATTGTGCTTTGCATTAATTAGATAACATGCCTCCCAAGTTCAATTTTTTTTTTTTTTTGCAATGAGACAATTTGATTGGCCCATCATTCTATAAATAAATAAAAATACTATGGAGGCTCTCCAATTAAAAGGTTCTATTTTGAAACATGGAGCTCCTCCCCTTTGGCCCACCTACATATAGGTGAAAGGAGGAACACATTTGCCAAAGCATATGGGATAAATGTGAGGTGCTATTGGGAACTCTTTGGGGGAACATGTCAAAAACTTGGGAACTCCATGACTCAACTACTCATTGGTTGCATGGAAATTCTATTCCTAACATTGGGTGACGCTATTTGTGACCTCGACTAATAGCCCTTTCCTAAGAACACCCTACCTATTAGTCTACCCAATTCATCCAATGTTTGGCAAGTTTTCATCAATTATCAACTCCTCTAGGAGGCTCTCATGATATATAGGGACAAACTGGATAATTGTATATGGATGAAAATGGACCATCTCTATTCTCCTGAAGGACCATTATATCTGGGGTAGTGGCTCCTATAGTATTGGTGCTCTCAACCTCAACTATTACCCTCTATGGACACTCTCACCAGTTACCTAGTCCAAAAAATTTACAAAGTGGATGAGCCATAGCTAAGGCCGTGCCTTAAGAGTGCCAGTTTAGGTCTCTAGTTGTCACCCAACACATTATTAGTTCCAAGTGCAACCCAAAATATATGACTCTCCAAATTTTACACTGCATGGGGAAAGTCTCTTCCCCATGAGTAAAGGCAACAAATGGAATACCATAGTGCGCTTTCTTGGCATCTTGGGCATAAATTATATTATTTTTAGAAATGCCAAAAAAATTCACCCCGAAAAAGAAAAACTCAAGAAAAAAAAAATTGTGAAGGAAAATGAAAAATCTTTTGAAAATATTCCTTTTTTTCAAAATTGAATTCTCAAAATTAATTAACTAATAGACTCGTGCCAAAGAGATAAAGATACACTAGGGTCTAAAAAAACACAAAACAAACAAACGACTCATAGAATGATATTGTGATTCATGTTAATTAGTTGAGGGAGGTGGAGCTCAAGATACGATTTTATTCTATAACAAGGGGTGTGTCAAATTGTCAGCTTGTCATTTACATTAAAATTTATCGTAAGGCAAAAGAGGAATTATGGAAACTCAAATATATTTCACCATGCAAAAATATAAATCTTCAAAAAATCCTCTAAAAGAAAACTAATAAATCCTTCAAGATATTATAAGTCTATAAGTAATCTCAAGTTTCAACACAAGCCAAAATATTATGTTTCAAAAATCCTCATATAAAAATAGACCTATTATTATTTATTACCTAGGGGCCTATAAAAATCCCTTAAGCTACTATACTCTATAATGAATCTAAACACAATAATATCCTTGCCTTGGTAGGCAAGGCCAATAAATTGATCGATTGGCTTAGGAGAGGGAAATAAACCTTTCTAAAACTCAAACATCTAGAGAATCCCATGAAAAAGAAATTTCCATTCCAGTATGAAGTGAGAGGACAAATTTCATCTCTTTGGCCCATCTCTATATATAGGTGAAAGGAGGACAACATTTGCCAAAGTATATGGGACAAAAACAAGGAGGTGTTATTGGGAACGTGTTGACAAACATAGGAAGAACATGAGGAAAAGATTGGGAACAAGATTGGGAACAAGATTGGGAACCCATTGAGAACTTGATGAGAATACATTGAGAACACCAACTAATTCATTGGGATCCAAATTCCAAACCAAGCCTGGTCCCTAAACCCAACTAAAGTCCTGCAAAGACTCTTCTTCTTTCCCCACCACTGGGCAAAAAGCCAATTGAGACTGTTTCCCACTGGGCATAGGCCAAACAAATAAAGGCAAATTGGGGCAGGCTTTTTGTTTGTCCCAAGGGAGAGAGCATCAACCAATTAATTCAATGGCTTGATTTCAGGATGAAAAATTGAAATGAAAAATCAAGGGGAAAATAGCACTAAAGATGATTCATTCATTCATTCATTTATTCATCCATTCATTCATCCCCTATAATAAGTAAGTAAGGATCCTTTAAAAGTACGCTTTCCCACTGACTTGTCCAAACAGACGGACGGTTTGGCCTACTACTGTTGTTGGCCCAAAAGCCGAGAGATTGTTCAAAGCCAATGGGGATGCAGCTCGATTTGTGTCCTCTCACTTTCGGCCTCTCAGATCAGTCGCAGCAGCAGGAGTCCAGGATTCGAAGGACGATGGCGACGACGACGACGACGACCCTCATCAGGTTCATAATAATCATCATCATGGTTTGATGCTTGTTTTGTTGTCGCGATTCAAATGAGCAAACCGACAAGATCGAGAAGCTGAAGAAGAAGAGTTATTGTTGTTGTTGTTGTTATGTGTGTATTTTTTTTCGGGGGGGGGATTTGGGGTTGTAAGAGAGTTTGGAGAGCAGATCATGCAGGTGGTTTTGGATCAACGTTGTTGCATTTTGCAGCAGCAGCAGCAGCAGCAAGGAGAAGAAGAGAATGGTTGGCGTGTACTGGGTGTGGGTGATGGATGAGGCGAATAGCAGCAACGGAGAGATACGAGTTGGAGAAGGAAGGTTGAGCTGTTGGTTTATGGTGTAGCTGGTGCTGCATGAGCCACCACCACCACCACCAGCAGCAATGCAGGGTTTGGGTGTGTTTTTTTGTGAAGGAATCTGGTTTTTGGGGATTTTGTTGTTGCTAGAAAAACAAACGATGTGGGTGGTGTTCGGGCATTCAAGCCAATAGGTAGTTCCAGTGGTGCACGCTGCTTGATCCTTTTGCATACCTAATAGAGTAGAGAAGGAGGAGGAAGAGGAGCTAGAAAAGAACTTTTTTTCTAGGTCAAGTTCTTTTGTCCCCGGTACCGATTTTTCTACTCTGTTTGCTTGTGAAAATCACCCATCTTTGAACAATGGCATCCAGCAAGCAGCCAGTCGCCCTTCTGGTTAGTTGGTAGATGCGCAGAAGACACAGAAGGGCAGGGCAAAAGGAGGAGGAGGGAGTCTTTTGTGGGTGTCCAAGTTAGAACCGATACTTGGAGCTTAAGGCTGTTGGTTTCTTTGAGAGATGATTGTCTTTTGCACAGTGTCTCTGTCCCTGGAGCATGAAGCCAATGCTAGCTAGCCAGCCTAGTGGGTGGGTGCCAGACTTTCAAGCAGCTGAAAGTGGGTTGCAGTGCATTGCTTCAGATCCCACAACATCTCTCTCCCCTTCTACATACATTTTTGTTTTCTGTTTCAAGCAGCTCATGTGGTGGAGACTCTGTTGGATCTGCAACCTATCACTTAAGAATGTAGCAAGGTTTGGAGTTGTGAAGATGCACATACCGTGACAATCTTTCTTTCTTTCTTCATCTTCTCGTCATTCGAAAGAAGAAAATGCGTTCTCATCAGTCAATAACAGAACTCACTGGGTTCTTCAAGAATTGACAGAAAATATGGGACTAGGATCCTGCTGCAACAGCAACCTCCTTGTTGGCAGAAGATAGATATTTCTATTCAGACAAATTATGGCAAAGAAGGAAGCAGGGTTTAGTACATGGCTACAGCGAGTGAGACGAACTGGTGAGTTTAGTGATGTCAAGGTTTGTGTCAATGGAGAGGAATTCCATCTCCATATGCTACCTCTTTTGAATGCAAGTGCCTACTTCCGCAATTTGCCCAGCACCTCAAATGGATCACCTCCTCCATCATCATCCCCACATTCTGCTCAGCATGGCTGCTGCAGGATCATCAATATCCCTGATTTACCAGGTACATCAAGAACACAAACAATGATCCCCATCATTTCTCCACATTCCTCACTGCAGTGCAGCACTCCTAGATTTGCTGCTCACTTGATTCTTCAATCACATTTTACAATTTGACAAAGTCCATTCCTCTTCTCTCATCTTCTCAAGTCATCTCTCTGCCAAGACCAAGATTCAATGTCTTCACCCCCACCCCCCTGCAGGCATTCTCAACTTTTTCCAACTCATGGGTGGAATGTGGGATTTCAGGTGGTGTAGAAGGCTTCTCTGCAATTGCTGATTTTTGTTACCTCTTGAAACCCAACTTCACACTAGAGAATGTTGCACCCATTCGCGCAGCAGCTGAGTTTTTAGGTGTTATGGAAGTTTTGGAGAGCAGCAAGAAGTTCCTGTATGTCAATGTGTTTGTACAATGGCAAGCCAGCATCTCCTTCCTTCAGCAGTATCGTCGGCTGAGTTCCCCTGTGGATGAGTATGTGGAAACTCGATGTCTTAAAGTTATTGTTGCAGCATGTGCAAAGGCATTTGGAGAAACAAAATACCTCACAGCACCCATATTGTTCTTAGCAAATAGAACTCCAGAAAACAACCACCACCAGCACACAACTTCCTCCCAGTGCCAGACTTTGACTGAGATCCTGGTACATATGTCGTCTTTACCAGATGCCTATGCCTCAGAGGCTATTGAAGCATTGGTAGATGCAAAGGTGAATCTGAATCTCAAGTGCCGGCAGAGTAGGAATGTGCGCAGCTGGTTAAATAGTCTTATTGACAATGATTGCCAAACCGACAGAGCAAGGTGCTGGGTGGTTCTTTGTTTATCACACATGCTTATAAAAGGTGCACCCGCAAATCGGCCATGGATGGAGCTTTCTTCACAGTACTGGTGCACCCTATTGGAACATGTGGATCATCTGATGACCATGGTTGATGAGGTCATGAAGGTAGCCCACCTCCTGCAGAACCCATCTTCTGCATCTTTGTCTTTGTCTACAGGACAAGCTCCATCTGTGTAAAACAGTCAAATATTAGGATGGAATATTGAAGTGGGGATGATGGTAAAAGGGGAGAGTGCACTAACAAAATTGTTCTTGATGTCATTACAGGTGAGACTAGCAGATGTGAAGAAGGTATTGGAACACAGAATAGGGGTGGGCATGGAGGAACTAGATGATTATTTGCACTGCTACAGATTTGTACCTGAGACACTCATGTCAATGATTGGCTACTACGTGAATGAGGCTGATCCTGACCCAGAATCGCTGGATGAGGTAGCTGGTGAAGTCGATGGATTCTTGTGGAATTTTGCAGAGACTGGATCCATAGCTCCAGATGTTTTTCTGTCACTGTTCAAGGTAATGATGTTACAGGACCTCCAGAGGAGCATGTCAAAAGATAAAAAACTAGGGGCAAAATCTGCCAGCAATTTTCATCATCTCAGTTATCCTTCTGGATGCCACTCTTGTTCAATCAAACTGCATCAGATGAAAAATGAATCTGTGCTTCCAATTTGTCCTATATTAGAATTTATTTCCACCAAAGCAACGATTTCAAAGAATGCATGCCAAACTAGTGCCATGCGTTTTTCTGGCCAGATGGCTCAATAGAACACTCAGCCCACTCTAAATCAGTTGGCAATGATGCAGCCAAGAAGAACAATGCTGTTGCACAGTCTTTGCAGAAAATGAAACAGATCAAAAGTGTAAATTAAAGTTTGTTTGCAAGACTTCTCAGTAAGTTGGATCTACTTGAGTATACATATGTGCTGTATGCATACCCTGACATTCAGTTTCTGTGAAACTTGTTCTGGCTCTTCTTCTCAGGCATTCCCTGCCTCCTGTCGCCAATCACATGACACAACCTATGGTTCAATTGAGAAGCTGCTGGCAAAAAGGCCAGATTGCACACCAGAGGACAAACAGCAGCTATGGAGACTTGTGGATCCTTCTAAGCTCAGTCCAGCAGTGAATGAAGCAGCATTGAGTAACCCAGGCTTTTTGAGCCAGCCTCATATACTGGAAAGTGTGCTGCAGCATCACAGTGAAGAACTCTCCAAGCTTGATGACAATGATGGCCGAAACCTTCGCCACATAATGCAGAAAGTCATTAATGCAAGCCTCAAGTTACTCGAAGAGAATTCTCGACGCACCAATGAGATAGTTGAGCTGCAGAAGCAGTATGCAGCGCTGCTTGGAGGCAAACTTCAGGACAGCAGTGAGAGCAGTCCTGATCCATTCTGGAGATCAAATGTCCAATCCCACCACAGATTGTTCATGAATAAGAATGTAACAGAGGTTCCAGAAATCTCTGAAGCACCCTCCACTGCCACTGTGAGTTCAATACATGGGTCAGTCTAGACTGCCCCTCCAAAATTTCTTTCAAGACCTTAAAATCATCCCATTCATCAGCAATACCATATCAAACTTTGCCATTGACTATTTGTCTTCTCGCGTGCTCATTTCTCTTTGTTTGATGATGCTTCACTCCCCACACAATGATGCAGGGATTATGCAGCAAGAATGCTAATACACCCAGCTCAAGACTTCAACCCTTCTAGATTTCCACAATGTGTTGCAGCTTCATCACAATTGTCATTTCAAGTATGATGAAGCCAGCAACACATTGTGGGGACCTAGACTGATTTACGCTTAAAGTTTAAACATACCAGAAACAAGACTCTAAACAAGGAAGCCAACTATGAAAGTGCACATGTACTCCATTCCTGCCTCACAGTAAATGACAGTTATGGACATGTCCCTCCGTTGTTTACAGAACACTGCTCATTTTTTCTTTGAATAAAGAAGTTGACATGAAACAGAACAGAGTTATTGTTAACCATATTCCCCTCTAAACTACAGTTTGTGCCTGACAACACTGGAGTCCAGGCAGTGTTGCTTTGCACAAACATTGCACACTGGAGATCAAACACCATAATGTAGAAACTAAACTACCTTTAAGCAGGTTTTCCTAATGCCCTAACTTCTCTTTGCAGAAAACCTGCAGATTGCAGATACCAAGGCACTACTGTTTTTCTATGTTAATCTGTAGCTTTGCCTCAATCCATGCTGACAATAAGGCAACAGCAAGGAAAAGCTTCATGAATTCATCTACCCCAATCATGGCCTTAAAAATCTGGCGAATAATTGTGCCTTTCTATCTTGTTCTCAATACCCACCAACAGGAGGTTTAACAGATCTTGTTAACAGTGCCATTTGTGCACTGCAACAAACCATGGAAGTTGACCCTTCCCTCAGCTGCAAAGAAACAGTCCCTCAAATGAGATTCCAAATCGCTCTCCCTGACTCACAAAAGTGCTTAATCTATGTCATTCAGGACTCCAGAAAGAGAGGTGCCATAACCAAAGTGATGGTTGCAAGCATCTTGATGAGCACATGCAGCGATGGTCCTGCTGTGTCCTTGAATGGATCTCCTACACTGTAACACCACCACATGCATGTGTCAAATAAAACACTTCCAGACTGGTCATCATAAATTCCTTATATAATTCTCTCTATATGATTCCACAACACTAATGAACTCAAAGCAGAACATGCAGACATTAGACCCAAAGTTACCCAGCATGCCTGTAGAATGGTGTCTATTTCCTTGGTAACTACACAGAGTGAAAGGTCCCATCTCCTTTTTGTTATTGAACTTTGGTTTCCACTGATCAACAACAGAACCTCGAGTTCAAAGATGAGAGATGAACACAAAAGCTGGAAACAAAGGCCCTAGAGTGTCTTACGTGTCACCAGTAACAGCGGCTTTGTGAGCATCTGATCCCTTTCCACCAAGTGCACCACTCTCGATATATTTCTTGGCATTATCCCAAGCTCCTCCTGCTGTGTTGAAGAAGAGTGCCATCAAAATTCCAGAAACTGTTGCAAACATCAGCATCCCAGCCACTGCTTTTGCTCCTAGCAGTGGCTGATCTGTATAGGACCCAATAATCCTGAACACAATTCCTGCCCAGTCCACCACCCCATACAGATGTGAGTTCTGTAACAGAGTGAAGTGGTTTTATTCATACAAGTCCAAACCTTGTTCAAACTTTCTGGCAGTGCAATTCCTAGCAACCATAGTGAAGAACAAAGGTTGCACTGATGATATCCCCACAATTATCAAAAACCCTCCATACTTTGTCACTTTGTGTAGTGATCTGATAATAAGCACTAGGATGTGGGTTTAGTATGCACCAAGGACAATTGGTGAAATGACAGCCAGGGCTCCAGGCTTGATCATCTCCCGAAGGGAAGCAGAAGCCACAATGGACACACACCGTGCATAGTCGGGCTTTACTTGGTATGTCTGCAAATGTTGACAATCTTCATCAGCCTTTTTTCTCATTGAAGATTTTCACATAATGAGAATAATCAGCAGAAAAAAACAAACTGAAAGTAGGAACCTCACTAGGGATATAAACAGTTACCAAAGAGAACAGAAAGGCATACTCTGCAGGCAGGTTCAAGGAAGCTTACCATTATCCCAGGACGCTCAGCAAACTGACGGCGGACCTCATTCACAACTTCTTGTGCTGTGCGGCCCACAGCAGTGCATGCCCAGGCACTGAAAAGAAATATGAGCATGGAACCTAGCAAGCCTCCAACAAACACCTCTGGTATGGCTATGTCCACCTGTCTCAACCAATTCCAGCAAACCCAAAGTCAACAACACACTACAAGATTAAATCTGAAAGAAATCTCCTCTGAGGAACTTCCAGATGGGGACAGGCAGCCAGTCAAGCTGCCCAGGATGTCCACTTAAAAACTGTCATTCATTCTAATAGTGCAAGCACTATTCACAAAGCTCAGCCTGCAAGCCTCATGTGGACACATTGAAGTTGTAGGTCTAAACCTGAAACTGGCAGTCCCCATCTTTGCAGCCAAACTTTGTATCTAATGCAGCATCTATTTGTATCATAGTCATACAGTCCCAGAATTCCAATATATGTGTGGTTTAAGGCAATGTTCATCTTTCCACAATCTGGTTTCAGTTCTTCTGCAAGGATGAATGATTGTAACACAGGTTCAATAAAGGGCAAAGTAGTGGAATAGTGCTGTGTGTTTCAGTACCACAGTGAAGAGGCTGCCAGAGAATGAGGACACCTCATCCATATAAGCACTAAAAAGCAGAAAAGAAGCCAATGCAGCAGAGCCAATGGCAAACCCCTTTGTTGTTGCCTTTGTGGTGTTACCAACAGCATCCAGCAGATCAGTGATCTCCCTGACACTCTCAGGCTGCATCAAATCAAAGGGGTCAGCAGAGCAAAAAATAACTAGAAGGAAACCAGGTCAAGCAGGGTTGTACACAATACAACAGTCCTTCACAGTGCATATACCTGATCACTCATTTCAACAATGCCACCTGCATTGTCAGCAATTGGTCCGAACATGTCCATCGTCAATACATAACCTGCAGTACTCAGCATGCCCATAGTGGCTACAGCAGTTCCAAAAAGGCCGCCTGTAGGCAATCCTTGATTATCTTGAAGTCCTGATGTCCTTCCTAGCCAGTAGGCTGATAGAATTGATACACTGATAACCAAAACAGGCATTGCTGTTGCTTCCAGGCCCAGTCCCACTCCTGCCAGCTCCAGAAACTAACATCAGTATTAAAGCAGTGCCTATCTGCACTTCATTCTTCATAACTGAACTTAACTGTACCACTCTAAAGTTCAATTTGTACACTCTAGTGCCCCTGAAAGACCCTACATCGCATTTAAGAATAAAAGTTTGCATACAGTGCATTATAGTCTTGCATTTGACATGCTTGTAAAGAAAGTAATACCAGCAATAATGTTTGTCCCATGGCCAGAGGTACTTGCAAGGGCCAAAGTTCGAACTGGTTCATACTTGTAGTCTGTGTAGTACTGTGAAATCCAAACAAAGCTGTAAGCTGTAATGATACCCACAAGGCCACATAGAGCAAAGTGGATCCATGCTGAAGGTGCCTGCTCTGTATACAAAAGCCACCTTGTTGACTGCACGATTTCACACAACATCCGTGTTAGTAGGATTGTAGTGCAAACTTCAAGAAGAGGGAGGACAATGTTGATCAGTCTTTGGTTTCTGCAGTGTGAAGAACTCACTCCAGTAAAGGCCACCACTGCCAGACCAAGTGTGATGGAATATCCTTTCTGTAGAATAACCATGGGGTCCTCGACAACTGACTTTGAGCTTGGATCCCTTGTGCTTTTAATGGAGGCAATGCCAATTGCTGAAACAACCAAATCAAATGAATGGACCACAAGAGGAAATAGGATAAACCCAGAGGCATCTGCAAGAACCAATACACAGACAGTGCAGCATCAGCCACTGCCAACAAAGTCAAAGAAGTCAAAGATTAAATACAAGTATAGGTTTGTAAGAATTGCCAAAGGCATAGATCTCTTGACCCAAACATCCAAAAGAATACAAATAACCAACCTTCAAGCTTGCAGCGTTTTGCCATGGTGCCTCCAAGAATCATGGCACTAATGACTTCAGCTGCAATACTTTCAAACAAATCTGCACCACGTGCAGCACAGTCCCCAACATTGTCACCTACCTGTATAGGGAGACAGGGAGTGAAACACTCATCAGTTCACAGAAAATATCTAAAAGATTGCAGAGAAAACTCAACAACAGCACTTCAGTTCACAGATGGTTCCAAACCCACTCTGAAACACAAACAAAATACCCCCATATGAGTCCTCTCATGCAGGCAATGTGCTTCTGATGAATGGGACTGTTCAACCACAAGTGATGAGCCTTTCAACTCCCAAAAACACCTCAACATGTAACTTCCTGAAGTAGCCTGACAAACCCTATCCAAATAGCTCTAGCATAGCTCCAGCTCCCAGAAAGTTTGTGGTATCATTACAAGGTCAGCAATGACTGCTGGATTTCTTGGATCATCTTCAGGAATTCCTTGCTCCACTTTGCCAACCAAATCTGCTCCCACATCAGCAGCTTTGGTGTAGATCCCACCTCCAAGTTGTGCAAATAGTGCCACAAATGAGGCTCCAAAGCCATAGCCAACAAGAAGCAGAGGCACTGCCAAATACAAAATCAACCTTGATTTTAGAAAAGGCATCTGCATAGAGTGAACTCAACTCTTGACATGTGATTACAGCTTCCTGTGCATTTACCAAAGGAACAAGCCAGCCCTACCAGGAAGCAGATTCTTCTGCTAACATCAGTTGAGAAATGCACCAAAACAGAGTGCACAAAGTGGCAAAAAGGTGACTTACATTCGGTAATTCTCACAGATCCAGGTGCATCAACATTCAAGTACACGTAGAAAGAGCAGAAAAGCACTGCTACTCCAAGCACAGTCATTCCCACCACAATAAGGGCTGAAAACCCACCAGCTCGGAGAGCCACCTACACATGTATCCCAAGAAGATGTTTTTCTGTGTCAGTAAAACATTTTATTTTTGTGTCAAGATTATTCATAAAGCAACAGTTCATTGCTGAGATAATGTAGGTAGATGGGTGTACTTGGAGAGCTTCTCGAGCAGAGCGCCTCGCAGCACTGGAGACACGTACGTTGGCACGTACGGACACCCACATACCTACATAGCCTGCAATTCCTGAGCAAAGAGCTCCAAGGAGAAATGATAGAACTGTGATGGAGGCAACAGTTGACCTGCATAATGGTTTTCCTTTGTTAGCAAATCTGCACAAGGAATAATCTGCTGATGGGCAAAACTTTGAAGAACTATTTGAATGCAAAAGTAGATTGTACCCAAACAGAAGAGAAACATACATCTGTTCAGAGAAGAGTTTAGAAATGCAATGAACCAGAGCCTTGTATAGCAGTGAACCAGAAAGTAGAATGAGTACAACACCCAGGCAAAGTCAAAAGCAGTCATACTCACTTTTCAAGGCCAGCTGCTTCTTGCTCAGGTGTGGTCTTGCGGAAAAGATAGATGCTAAAGATCACAAAGGCCAGAACTACTGCCATCTTTGATATTGCCCCATACTGTGTTCGGAAAAACCCCTCTGCTCCATCTCGAATAGCATCTGAAATCTGCAATGAAAAGAAAACCATTAAACCCCCAACCTCCATCTGTGTTCCTGCATGTACAGTATTGCTTCAAAGGACTGCAAAACATTGCAGACACAAAGTTTAGAAACAAGAAATTCTGCTAAAACCAAGACAAATAGTAATTCCTCTTCCTCAAAGAAAGAATTAAGGCAACCAAGATAGTCAAACAAGAACAAATTCAAAACTCTCCACTGCAAGGCAAATCAAGCAACTACTGAAGGATGAATTGAAGAACAGTTATGTACTCAATAAATTTGACAAGTAACCTTGATTGTGAACTTTTTCTGTATGGAACCTATCATAAGGTTAATGTTCACAGTCTTCTAGTCTGCTTCTATGTTTGGGGAACAAGAAAAGAATATCAATCTCCAAACAGAAGACGCATGAATATGTGGGCATTGAGCATACCTCACTCATTTCAAGAGGACCCTCATCTTTTGCAAGGACCCATTGTGCAAGGTATGCTGTGAAGATCATACAGCCTGTGCACAGGACAAATATGAACACAATAATCGGGGAGGTCAAGGACCCAACATAGAACATGTATAGCAGTGTAAGAAGAGCAAGGCCATAATACACACGGGTGTCTAGATTCAAAAAAGCCTTGAGCACCTGCAACCCCAGCTCCAAGCACAACAACACAACAAATCAATGATCAATATGGGAAATGGAATATAAATATCATCACTGCTGCATAAAGCCCAGCACTTCCCCTTATTGCACTGTATCATTTGAGCTTCTTTTCCTTGGCAAAAACCGAGAGCCAATCTCAATAAATTTGCAAAGCTTGAGGGATTGAGACAGTATGTAAGAGAAGCAGGTGCAAGACACATAAAGGATTGGAATGGAAGTGATGAGGACTTAAGAGAAACAGTCTACAAGCAGTGCCTCAATATGGCATAGTAAGATGGGAACATAGTGAATATACCCGAGGGGTTTTGTTCTTCAATGAAGGAAAGGCCTTTGATTTCTCTTGGTATGGCCCCATGATTGCTGTCTCCACATCCTTGGAATCGTCGTCCATCATCATGGATGTATTGGACATCACACCTTCGAGCACAATAGTGCAGGGGGACTGAGCAACACCGCTCCCCACCAGCCAGCAAAGATATCACCAACAGAATCACAGACCAATTCTTGCTCCTGGGATATTTGATTCTGACTCAGAAAAAAAAAACAGAACACTAAGGGGCATGGCATGCCCCCACGCTCATCTATGCAAGGCTCAAATAATCAGGGATGTCCGTTGTCCTGCACAAAGGCCACATTTGCTAAGACATCTTCTACATTGGTGCACACATATAAGCACAATCCACCACCCAATTCATGGATGGGATAAGTATGTACTGCTGCTCTGCTCAAAATCTTTCACCAGAAAGAAGGAAAAAACATGATGAAAATCGAGTATTTCTCACAGGTGACTTCAACAAAGGTTTACAAAGATTTAGGAAACACACAAAGTGGCAGCAGGATCCTAGCGTCCAATGGTGTCCAAATGTGCTGCTAAAAACCTCATGGACAGAAACTTGATAACACTAGCATTTCAAGCATTTCAAGGGAGTCATTAGGGCTGAAAGTTTTGTTTTCTGCTGACGCATTGCATTGTCATTGCATTGTGATGACCTTTCGATCAAATTGCTCACCAAGAAAATACCAAGGAAAACTGAAGGAAAGTAAGGAGAACAACCAAGAAAGAAAATCAGATGAAGAAACACAATGCTGCCAATCTAGGGTGAATGAGAGGCTTCAAAAAAACTGATAGGACCGCTGTGAGCCAATACGTTTGCTTACTATTAGCAAAAGTCTTTTGCATGCAGAGTACAAAACGAAGCAAGAAAATATCAGCACACGCTTCTACTAAAAAGAACAAAGAACTTCACACTAGAAGTTTTGATTAAAAAGCTCAAACTAAAGTATATTTTGAAGGCATTAAGAAGCAAAGCCACAGAGACTCCAGACAGATGGAGAGACACAGACAGACAGAGAAGGATTAAAGAGCCTGCAATGCATAAAAACCACAGAACACACAATTGGAAAACTAGGCTTGCTTAAGAAGCGAAAGAGAGAGGCAAAGACAGAGAGAAAGGATTCAAGAGCTTGCAATGCATGAAAACCACAGAAGCAAAAATTGAATGACCTAGGGTTGTTTCATAGTCTTCCTCCGTTCCTGGCTTCCACTACCACTGCTTCGATTTCACACAGAATGTCAGTCTAAAAAGAGAGCGATAAACCTCATACCACGCAGAGAAACGCTTGTTTGTGCCACAAAACAGCGCGATGAATCCAAAAACAAATCCGATCTTCCACAATTGCGACGTCTCCCGAAGTCTACAAACAACGCGCCCGCGAGAGAGCGAGAGCGAGGAAAGAGAGAGAGAGAGCACGCACGAGGGAGAGAGACAACACCCGGTGAATCGTCGGTGGAAACTCCCCGTCCAAATCGAGGGCTGACCGGCATTTTCGCCGGTCCTATTGACTTACCATTAAACGGCCGCTAAGCTAGCCTACTCCGTAGGGTACCCCTATACCGTATGTATGTACTACGTATCTGTACTTATAATTTTGGGGGGTATTATTTTCTCTTTTTTAAATACTTTCTTACAAACTTCAAACCTCAAGGGTAATTAATAATCAAGGTTTTCTTTTTCTTTTTTTCAATTTTGTGATTAAAAAAAAACTTGGTTAATTATTTTTTCAAATTAGTCCAATTTACATTAAAAAGAACAATATTTTTCAATATTTTCCCTACCTTTTTTGTCAAAAAAATGACAAAATTTTGTCAAAAAAAAAAAAAAAAAAAAAAAAAAAATTTAAAAAAAAAAAAAAAAAAAAAAAAAACACTAAGGTAATTCGAAACAAACTTGGAGGCACCTTACAAACCCTAATAATGGTTAATGTTAGTGTTGTGATGTTAGTACATGGGTTAAAACCTTAAGAACAATAAGTTATTGTCCAAACTTTGGATCACAAAAAATTTAATTGAATTTATTTAAAATTTTAATACCTAAGTTTCCTGTATATATATATATATATATATATATATATATGCCATTTTTTTTAGCACTTAGGATTAATGCACAATTCTATATTAATTATATCTTAGTTTGGAAATAAACATGATCCTATTGCAAGACCAATTGAGTTATAATTTTTGCCCAATAACCCATTCACAATGTTTGTGTTATTTATACTAAATTAATAATTTTTATTTAAAAAAATGAAATATCAATATTATATTTCATTTTTGTTGATTTTCCAAATCATGAAGTCCCTTGTGATGCACTTGATATCATTAAAAAAGCCTTTGATGAGTTAAGGGTTGCATTTAAAGTGATTTTAATAATGTTTAGACTTAGAATGCAACAATTATTGAATATTAATAATTTTCCCATTAAAATTTTCAATAAAAATCAAAACTAAAATTTCAAGGAAATTTTGGTGTTGTGCTTTTTGGTATTTTTTGGAAAATTCTCAATGAAAAGGATATAAAAAAAATTTGTAAAATAAATAAAAGCTACTTCCAACCTTTGTCAATCTCTCTCTTTCTTTCTCCAATCCTCATCATGGGAAAAATGCCCCATAAGCTTTTTAGGGTTTGTTGTCCCATCCATCATCCTTCCATTAATGTTTGTGGAGTTGGTAAGTTGCTTTGATATGTTTGGTTTTGGAGTCCCACAAAGTCATCATGTTTGTGCACGCAAGTGAACAACATGCCATGATTGCAAATGGGTCATATACTATATAAGAAGTAAATGAAATAGCTCATTTAATTGCAATGAAGAGCTTATTGCATGCAAGAAAGGGCCCAAATGGACAACTACTAACCAACCAACCCTAAGGGATGGATGTATGTACAGATAGATAGATGTATTGGCGGCTATTAGGGTTTAAGGTTTAAAGTGCGGTGTAACTAACATTTAATGGCATAGGATCGAAATTGGAGAGCATGGATGCAAACTGGCAATATGAAGACAGGAACAAGCGCTCGATTTTCCTATTTCAATTTTCAGAACAGCTTCGATACTGCTTTCAATTGTCATACACCAATGGATTCTGTGAACCGTGGTAACATCCCACAATTTGTCGCAGAACAAATCAACCTGCAAGGAAGGTTTGCATTTGGAAATAGTTTTCAGAATTCAAGCCATTGCAAAACCATCCCTCCAGATGTGATTCCAAACAAACAGATAAATCAGTCTGCTGCTACGTCAGTTGAGAAATTTGATAGGATCCAAAGGGTTGTTGATGTGTGTAATGATCCCTTTCACGCTATGATAGTTCTGTAGAAGAGTCTGCATGGTGTTTGATCTTCTTCAGCAGTTCCCCATTGGCTTTCTGTTTGGATTCAAGTGCCAGCTCCAACTTCACACCCAATAACAATTTTTTACTTTCGTCAGCAATTCGACAAAAAACCAGCATCTGCATTTTCATCTATCTCCACATATTTTTGTGTATTCCAAATATGGGCCCAGTTCATTTTTCTCTTACACTTATGCATTTTACAGTACCAGCAAGACTGCAAGATCTCATAGACCCCATATCATGATGTACTAATAAAAACCACACTCGAGCAATGAAAGGAAAGGATCTTGGCATTTCAAGATTATTCACCTTGGTGGCTCGGGTGCTCCACTCATCCAACATTGCCCGCACTCTGTCATTCTCCTCAATATACTGTAGGCCCGTACCACACCAGTGGAGGGGTGAATCAATTGCTAAACATATCCTCCCCTTGGAAGAAAAGAATAAGGAAACAGCAAATTAAATAAATATGTCAAACTGACGTGCTCAAAAAAACCTCCAACTTGCTAATAAGATCCATTAGTAAGAAAATGTGAATAGTCTTGTCCCAATGTTTTGTAAATGGCAAACTATGTGAATGTACAGTCTATGAAAAGGGTCAGGTTAAGAATGATCCAGAAACCTGGTTAAGAATGATCCAGAAACCTATGTGTGGCTGTAACATAAAAATTACATGCTCAATTGCTTTCATAGTGAAACCCAGTATTTGTGAACTATCCAGCCCTACTTGAGTCCTTTATACAGTGCATGGGCATAAAGAAAAAGTGTAGAAGTGTCAAGGCAATAACCATGCTTGCTTGTCATGCAACAACAGTGTCTTTGGGTCAGATGAGAAGGCTGAAAATATGGAAGCATTAGAATCAACTGTGATAGTCTACCTGATCATTAATGGCTCGGACTTGCAATATGTCAGCATCACGCTCACTGATGAGCCCTCTTGCAAGTCGTACCTCTACTTGCAATTGGTCCCTCTGAATTCACCCCCACAAACAAAAGCTCCATGTATAAGCAAAGAAATATTTGTGGGGTGAAAACCCCACATCTGCAATTTGCTTGTCACACCAGCTAATTACCAAGGAAAGCTAATACATATTTGTCTCAATCCTAGACCAACAAACAGTGAGATACACCAAAAGTTTCTGCAGGGTATATTTGAAAGCTCATGCCT
>Ga0209611_10007392_pt1 | contig 17621 bp, 15 predicted proteins | sample S1TSphgellanicum_3_FD_187693 | JGI IMG/M metagenome (GOLD analysis project Ga0209611, IMG submission 187693) | Host-associated microbial communities from peat moss isolated from Minnesota, USA - S1T2_Fc - Sphagnum magellanicum MG (SPAdes) (version 2) | ecosystem: Host-associated > Plants > Peat...
CTGGCCGCGGAGGCTTCCCAACACCGGCGCTGGAACTCACGACGGCCTCGGACCGACGAATCTGGTTCGACGGCTATGTTCGCACGTACCTCGAGCGCGATTTGCAGGATCTGGCGTCGATCAGCGGCTTACCGGATTTTCGGCGGCTTATGCGGGCGGCTTGTCTGCGCATGGGTCAGCTCATCAACCAGACCGAACTCGGTCGCGATGTGGCGCTACCGCAGCCCACCGTGCACCGTTGGCTCAATCTCTTGGAGACATCTTACCTGCTCGTGCGCTTGCCAGCCTACGCAGTGAATCGAACTAAGCGTCTGATCAAGGCGCCGAAAATATACTGGGGCGATGTGGGCCTTGCGATGCATCTAGCGGAAGCCGACGAGCCTAGCGGAGCACACTTGGAGAATATCGTTCTGCACGATTTGCTCGCATGGCGCGATGCGCGCCTTGAGCGCGCGGAGTTGAGCTATTGGCGCACGTCCATCGGCGAGGAAGTGGATTTGGTGATAGAGGCCGGTGGCAAACTGCTGCCGATCGAAGTGAAGTCTACCGGGCGTCCGAGGCTCTCGGATGCGGCGCACTTGCGCACGTTCCGCGCTGAGTACGGCAAGAAGGCGCGCGCTGGACTGCTCCTGCATACCGGTCAGGCCATTGAATGGCTGGCGCCGGACGTGCTGGCCGCTCCTTGGTGGACGGTTTTATAAGGATCTGTAGTGAGGTGGCGAGGCTGCTTCCGACACGGGTGGCGGGAACGTGGATTCGTTCGGCATCTATCGCCGTCTATCGTCTCCAAGCGGAATTATTTGGCGGTAGATCTGACGGTAAGTTCAGCGTACCCTGCGTATAAGTCTCGTTATTTTAGGTACTTATAAGCGCCGGAGACAATTGAGTGGGAATGACGAGGGCTAAATAACACCTTGAATATTGAGCGTCGGTCGCTCATTATGCAAGGCATGATTAAGCGGCAACAGCTCTTGGCCAGACTGCGCGCCGGCCTAAAAGCGAGCCCGGCGGTGGCGTTGCTCGGTCCCCGTCAGTGCGGCAAGACTACGCTCGCACGGCAGCTTGCTGATACCTCGAAGAGCACCTACTTCGATCTGGAAAATCCTGTCGATCTGGCTCGGCTGTCCGAGCCGATGACGGCGCTGGAATCGTTGCGCGGGCTGATCGTGATTGACGAGGTGCAGCGTCATCCCGATCTCTTCCCGATTCTCCGGGTACTGTTGGACCGTAAGCCGATTCGTGCGCGTTTTCTCATTTTAGGCAGCGCATCGCCAGAGTTACTGCGGCAGAGCTCCGAAACCCTGGCCGGTCGGATGGCGATCATCGAGATGGCCGGATTCACGCTTGAAGAGCTCAAACGCCCGGATCTCGACCGATTATGGTTGCGCGGCGGCTTTCCTCGCTCGTTCCTGGCGCGCACGGAAGCGGCGAGTACCGCATGGCGTGAGGATTTCATCCGCACTTTCCTGGAACGCGATTTGGCTCAGCTCGGGGTGCAAGTGCCCGCGGGCACCATGCGCAGATTCTGGACAATGACGGCCCATTACTCAGGTGGGATCTGGAACAGCTCGGAGATTGGACGGTCGCTGGGCGAGGCTCATACGACCGTGAAACGTCATCTCGACGCTTTGTCCGGCGCCCTTGTTGTGCGTGTCCTAGAGCCTTGGTTCGAGAACATCGGGAAGCGGTTGGTTAAATCGCCGAAGGTTTACATTCGTGATTCGGGACTTCTTCACGCGCTGCTCGGAATCGGCGATCGCCGGCAACTCGATGGCCATCCGGTGGTGGGTGGGTCGTGGGAGGGGTTCATCATCGAGCAACTGCTCGCTTCTGTGCCCAAATCCAAAGCCTATTACTGGCGAACGCAGGCCGGCGCAGAACTCGACCTGCTATTGTTTTTGAAAGGGCGGCGTATTGGAATTGAGATTAAACGGGCTGATGCACCGAAGATGACGCCATCGATGGCGTCGGCGCTCGAAGACCTGGAGTTGCATCGGTTGTTGGTGGTTTACCCGGGTTCGGTGCGATATACGCTCCGTCCCAACGTTGAAGTGATGTCGCTCGCGCAGTGCGTGGCCGAACTGGCTTGACAGGTGGGCGATCTGAAGCTTTGAATCGATTCAATGCCGCTGCAACACCGGGGATCAGATTGATTACTGTTTCGCGACGAGCGTCCTCGATTTGCAATAGCAGGTTGGATTTGGATACCAAATACTGACACTGATAGGTTAGCCGGTATTCATTGAAATGTCTGGAGACCGTCGGCACGAGGTCCGCCCTCCTCTGTTCCCGCCGCCACGCAACAACGTGACCCGCAGATTCCGGGTCGGTCCGTCAATGACCCTCGAGAAACTCCCGTGCAGACTGTCTTTCGCAACTCTGCACCGATTGGAGCTGCGTGCTCCCGCCATTCGCCCTTTCGTACAGCAGTCGGCGAACGAGCATCGGCAGCATCAATTTGTAGTCAAAAGCCAGCAGCGCATTACGATCGGCAGACGCTGCTTCCGGAACGTGCTCGAGAAGGACTTGCGCCTCGTGGTTCTTCTCCAAAATCGTCGTTAGCGCCAGTTTGCGTCCTGGAGGGAGCTTCGCGGTCAGCTGCCGCAGCGCTTGCAACTCGGCAGGATCGGCGCTCTCCCCGAGTCCGATGGCTTCCGCAACGCTCATTGTTACCGGTAGCCGGGACGGATCGGCGGCGAAATACTCATCTGCCAGCGCGTCGATGGTGGAGTAGCTGACCTGGTGATCCTCGATTCGAACCGAGGCATACCAGTGTGATTCCTCCAGGGTGATTTTTCCGTCCGCATTGCTGTCTGCATCGCGATGGTTCGCTTCCTGCAGGCTCGCGAAGAAAAGGCGTAGATAGTCATCCGACTCGTCGACTGCTTCGGGGGAGAGCTGACAGCCGGTCGCCAGAACCTCAGGATGCGCCGCGAAGAAACCGCATTGAGTCGATCGCGCGAAAACCCCGCTGTGACATCCTCCACTAATCATGATGGTTCGATTGCTTCCGTGCTGAAATGAGTTGGATACGTCATCGGGTGAAACGACGCCCAATTGCCCCCAGAGCGGTATGCCGTTTTCACCTGAATGCCCCACATGAATCAACAGCGTGCGCGTATTCTCACTGTGCCGGACTGCAGCAAACACCGTGCTCACATCGATGCGCGATGCGGAAAAATCCGGTTCTATATCGCCGTGACGAAAAGTCACGCGATTGCCATCGGTAATACTCGTATCGTTTGCCGTGCTTTTAGGCCCGGCACCATACAGCGTGATGAAGCGCGGATTTACATCCGGCATCTGCGCCTCCAGCAACGCCCGGATTTCCCAGATTCGGTGGGAAATGAACAAAGAGTTCTTGAGGGGAGTCTCCGCGCCACCCCACAGAATCACGTTGCTGCGGCTCAACGGCACAGCGCCTGCTGAATTCATATCCAAGAACGAGGTAGCTGCGCGGGGGGGGCGCTCTTGTAACGCGACGGCGACGAAATATTCGAGGTTCCAGCTCCCAGTGAAGAACCGTTGGTATTCGCCGCCCGTATGGAGCGACGGGTCCGATATTGAGGGATCTGCGGGCGGAAACATCACCGCGGCGGGATAAACATGGCTGCGCAGATCGGCCGAATCCGCGATGTTTCCGAAGCTGAGGACTGTAGTGCCATTCTTCACTACCATGACAAGCAGAACGATGGGCCAGTACTTGCTGTCGGGACCCGAATCCCCGTGGAGTTGCTGCAGAATTCCGAGCGGTAACGAAGCTTTGTCGACATGCCGGATCGGGATTCTCAGCCTGGCCGAACCATGGACATACATCAGGTCTTTCCCATATCCGCGGGTCCGCGCTGCGAGCTCATATATCTTGCAGGTATTACATTTCGGCGTGCTGGCCAGCCATATCTCCACATGACTTGCGGTCCGGGCGCCGGCCCCGTGACTCCAGCACATCACCAACAATCCTACCGCCCATCGCAAGTGGTACATCCTGAGCCCCTTTACAGCATCAATCGATTGAGTGCGAGCGCGGGTCAGGGACTCTGTCGCGAACGTGTCGTTGGTCGTTAAACATGCCGCTAAGTGGAGGCGCACCGAACATCTGCACGTCGGTGCTGTACAAGTATCGCTTGATTGTCCGTTCCACCGATGCGCGCCACGAATTCTGACGGCTCAGCATTCCAGCACACAAGAAGACTAAGTAACATAGTGCTGGAGTAACGCAATTGCAGTGCGCGCTGCGATTGAACTGTGCGGTGTAGACCGGGTGGTGTTCGGCTCCGATTTCGGTCCGGTGCCCTACAGAATAAGAGAGCAGGTGAAGAGCGTCGAAGAGTTGCTTCAATATCTGGCGGACCGAGAATGGGTGTTTTGGAAGACCAGCAACAGAATGTTTCCACTTAGGTTTATCCGATACCGCTTTCATCAACCCAGCTGGTCTTCCAGTTGCAGCCTAGCGGAGCGTTCCATTACGCCTACCCGAAAGCGATTCAAGATAAGGTATTGGGTAATTGGCATGCCTATGGCTACGCGTGTGCCGACGGACTTTAAACGAGGATTCAAATGAATCAGTTGCATGTCATTGTTGTTGGGGCCGGACCTGGAATCGGACTCGGGGCGGCACGCGCGTTCGGCGATGCCGGGTTCACGGTGTCGTTGCTCGCCCGCCGCCGAGATCACTTGGCCAAGGCGGCCGAATCGCTGCGCGCGCTCGGTGTAACGGCGGAACCGTTTGTCGCAGACGCGGGTGATGCGGCATCCTTATCGCGCGGCATTGCCGCGGCAGTGGCGAAATTCGGCGTGCCCGACACCCTGATCTACAACGCAGTGTCCTTCTCTCAAGGGATGCCGACGACGGTGGATCCGGCGATCTTGACACGCGACTTTACCGTGAACGTCGCGGGCGCCCTGGTGGCGACCCAGGCCGTGTTGCCGGGAATGCGCGAACGCGGCGCGGGAACGCTCCTATTCACTGGCGGAGGTTGGGCGCTCTACCCAGACGCGGTGTTCACCTCGATGGGCGTGGGTAAAGGGGCCTTGCGGACGCTCGTGACACTGCTGGCGCAGGAGCTCAAAGGGAGCGCAATTCGGGTCGGAACGCTCACCGTCATGGGCCTCGTAGAGGCCGGTTCGGCGTTCGATCCCAAGGCCATCGGCGAAGCGTTCTTGGAGTTCTACCGCCGACCGACGAAGGATTTTCCCGTCGAAGTGCAATATCGGGGGACTTGAGTCACCACGCCTCCCTCGGAGCGGATTCTTGATCTTGGGCGCGGGTCGCCGCATTCAAACGGACAACTCCCCGCGGCGTATGGCCGCCATGACTGCTTCCGCGCGCGAGTTGACGTTGAGCTTTTCAAAAGCGGACCGGAGATGGAATTTCACGGTATTGGGTGATATGCCGAGTTGTCGGGCAACGGTCTTTGTCGAAAGACCCGAGCCGGCGAGTTCCAGGACCGTGCGCTCGCGGGGGGAGAGCGGCGACGCAGCGGTTGATGGGCTTGTGATCTCCGACGAGGCGTTCAAGTCCGGATCCCAGACACTGAAACCCGCGCGGCTCGCCGTTGCCGCCGCGTGGAACGCATCGACCCTCGGAATGGCGCGGATCGCAGCCAACCGGCCATAGTCGAGTTCCGCGCGATCGCGCGGATCGGTGCGCTCGGATAACACGGCCACGGCTGCCACGTTGGCGATGCGGGCCTTGTTCAGGAACGGCCGCGCGAGGCTCAACGGGCCGCCGGTGACGACCCAGGCACCAGGGCGCCCTGCGAGGAGCTGTGCCAGTGAGGTCGGATCCTCCACAACCGATTGCACATCAAATCTGGCCTCCCGCGCGAGTTGGATGAGCTTTCCTCGGACGCTAAAACTCGCCGCCGCCACAATCGGATTCATCGCGACTTGATGGGGTTCTTCGCCGAATTTCACAAGAGCGTTACCGGCGGCTCCGTTCGCGCACGATCACGGTGACATCGTGACTCGCTCCGGCGCGATGTACCTTGACTCCGACGGGAGATCCCAACGGGAGTCGACTCAGAGCCACTTTCAGATCGATCGCGTTCTCGATGGTCTTCCCGGCAATCTGATCAATCAGATCTCCCAAAAACAGGCCGGCATCCGCCGCCGGCGAATCGGCTTCGACGCCAACGACGATGACCGCCTCGGATCGGGGACGCACCAGTTGTTGCATTAGCGCCTCGTCGAGGCGAACCGGCTGCAATCGAACGCCGAGATAGGGTTGCGGAAGGCGCCCGTGCTGCAAAACGGTCGAAACGACGCGTTCGATGGTTTCGCTCGGGATGCCGAGCGTCTGGTGGCGGGGCCCGCGCACGGCCATGGCGCAGAGCCGCCCCTCCAGATCAAAGGTGCCGCCCCCCTCGAGGGAGGGGTGCAGGCCCGAGGATAGGCGGATCAATCGATCAAGCTCGCCGCCGCTGCGCGATCGCCATGCGGGTCCGACGTGTTCCGCATGGCTCCAGACCACCACGGGATCGGCCGCACGACGACCGACAATGAGCACATCATCGCCTGAGGCGAGTAATGCGGGCTGGGCCGCCGCAACGCCGGGAGCGCCCGTCTTGGCCTTGACCACGGCGACATCCACCGATAAGTCGCATGCCAATATGTCGCCAGTGACGGCGCCGTTTGCCGTGAGGACGGTGACCGAGTCAGCGCCATGCAAGGCTTCCGCGGCGGTCACCAGAGTGTCTGAGTCCCAGACGATACCGGAGAATCGCCGGCCGCGACCCCGATCGATCCCGACGACTCCCAAGGCAGCCTGTTCGGCGAGCGACCGACGCGCTGCCGCGTATTCGGTTAGTAGTGAATTCAAGACGACTCCGGTGTTGCTGAGGTGCCGCTTATCATGGCGCCGCAGTCGGCCGTCTGGGACTCTCCAATTGGGTAGGGTAATGCGCTGCATACGGACTCTTGACATCAGGGTAAGTAGTGGCTTACCGTAAGTCATGGCTAACCAAAAATCCGCTCGCGCGGGCTTATCGGCTCTCGGTGATTCGACTCGACGCGAGATCTTCGAGCGCGTCGCTGCGAGGCCACGAGCGGTCGGCGATCTCGCGCGCGGCTTACCGGTAAGCCGCCCGGCCGTGTCGCAACACTTGAAAGTGCTCAAGGAAGCCGGCCTGGTTCGCGAAGTCGCTGTAGGAACGCGGCGTATCTACCACATCGATCCTCGGGGAGTAGGGGCCATGCGTGATTGGCTCGACGCGCATTGGCGTGGTGCGCTTGCCGCGTTTCAGAAGTTTGCTGACGCAGAAATTGACAAGGAGAAGGAGTAGTCCATGAGCATCGCTTCCGTGAACTGCAGTGTCGATGTAAGAGCCCCATCAGCGCGAGCCTTTGAGCTCTTTGTACACAACATGGGCGCGTGGTGGCCTCGCGGCAAGACGCCTGGAGGCAACCCGCACGCCGCACTGGTCATCGAGCCGCGGGAAAACGGACGATGGTTTGAACGGGACGCTGACGGCCATGAGACGCAGTGGGGCAAGGTCCTTGCCTGGCAACCGCCACGTCGCCTGCTGCTTGGCTGGCAGCTCGACCATAACTTCAGGTTTGACGCCCACCTGCTGATGGAAGTCGAGATTCTGTTCGAGGAACTCGCCGGAGGCGGAACGCGGGTGAGGCTCGAACATCGCAATCTGGAACGGCTGGGCGCGGAAGCCGAGGCATTCGCCGGAAAGGTCGGCTCCGGCTGGCCGGAGCGAATGGGGAACTTCGCACAGTACGCCGCCAACCAGGCCTGAGGTTCAGATGAAGTTATCGTTCTGCCGGTTTTTCTAAGCGGGCAAGGTACCCGCCAAGGCGCATACCGGTCTCCGGCAGTGGCGACGTGAAATCCAGGATCGGCTGCACAAAACGTTGCGCGCCAACCAACTCGACTGCCCGATGTAAGCCTTCCTCATCGGAACCGAATTCAGCGTCGATCATGGGGTTTCGACCGGGCATCGATCGGCAGCCATCAGAGGAGCTCCGCGGGCGCGCTTTTCAAGAAATCGCGAAAGGGCTGCAAGGTGCCCATTCCGCGCGCGACGACCAAACTGCCCTCGAGCAGCGCGACAAATCGCTCGGCGCGCAAGCGTGCAGCTTTTTTGTCGAGCCCCGCATCCACGGCAACTGCCGCTAGCGCCGCGATCCAGGCCTGGAACATCCCTTTGATCTCCGCGGCGAAGGGGCCCTCGAGGTTTCGGCCGGAGGCGAGCACGTTCAGCAGGCACGGCTGCCGGCCGCCGTCGTAGAGTTCCTCAAGTCTGTGGGTCATCGCCGCGATTCGAGCGGCCGGATCTCCAGGGCCTTTAAGTGGCCGCAGGATATGCTCCTCAATCCAGCTTTGGGCGGATTCCAGCACCTCGCGGGCCATCTGGTCTTTGCCGCCGGGGAACCGATGATAGAGGCTCGCTTTCTGCAGTCCGGTCGCCTCGGCGAGCAGCGCCAGAGTCGCGCCCTCGTAGCCTAGGTTGCGAAACGCCTCGGTGAGCCGGGCCACCAGTTCACCATCTTCAATCGTCGCAGTCCTGCCCATGCTCTTTGGTTGCCTCAATATAAATCCGGTCGATCGGTAAAATACTACTTGACGACCGATCATTGGTCCGTAGTATAACAACCGAACGATCGGTATACTACTTGAGAGAGGTATTTTCCGTGGCTGGTGACGTTCCAAGGACCCAATGGTGGCTGCATCCGATGTCCGTCGTTGGCATCGGGTGCAACAGCGATTGTGGATACTTGAGGCCTCGGGAGAAATCGTGAAGCCAACAGAACCCTTTCACCCAGGCGAATTGAAGATCCAGCGCCTCGTGGGCGAGGAAGCGACGGCCAAGATGAACGGGCGGGGCATCAGCCCGCGAGTTCCGGGAGCCGCGCGCGCCTTTGTCGGAAAACAGGATCTGGTGATCCTCGGCACCGAGGATGCAGGCAAGCAGCTCTGGGCGACGCTCGTCACGGGGACCTCGGGCTTCGCGCACGTATCGGACGACCTAGCCCACGTGCACGTGGACATGCACCATCCCACGGGAGTCCTGTCTGTTGCCCCGTCGTTGAAGGATTTGCACCCCTCTCAGCCGATCGCGATGCTGTTCATTGAACTCACGACCCGTCGCCGCCTACGGGTCAACGGGTCACTCACCGCGGTTGCGGCGTCCGCGCTGGAGGTGCATGTGGCACAGGCCTACGCGGCGTGCCCCAAGTACATCCAGCGCCGGCAGATTGCCGATCAGGCTGCCATTGAGACGCCGATCATGGCAACCGGCACCGCTCTCACGGCGCCCCTGATCTCGCTATTCGAAAACGCGGACACGCTTTTTATTGCCACCGCCGGCGTCGACGGACTGCTCGATGTCAGCCACCGCGGGGGACGCCGCGGATTCGCAGAATTACGTGATGGGAAGATCCGGATTCCGGATTTCGCCGGCAATAGCATGTTCAACACGCTGGGCAACCTGGCGTTGGATGACCGTGCCGGGCTCTGCATCCCGGACTTCGAGCGGTCCTGCCAGTGGTTACTCACGGGCCGAGCCGTAGTGCGGTTCGACGTGAGCGACTCGCCGGACAAGACCGGCGGAACGCGCCGTTGGATAGAGTTCGTACCCACGGCTTGGGCGCTGCTGCCCTTGAACGTGCCTCGCACCTGGAATTTTATCGATAGCTCGCCATTCAATCCCTGATCGGCCATCATCACCCCATGACGGGTCGCAAGCGAAAGCCGGCGCCCCCGCCGCCGGACAATGATCCGCAACTGAGGTTGGATTTTTGATGGCGGCTGTTCGCAACCTGATCCTGGTGCTCGGCGATCAACTGACGCCGACCGTGTCCAGTCTTGCCGGCGCCGACCCGGCGCGTGACCTCGTTCTGCTGGCCGAGCTTCATGATGAGGCGACTTATGTGCGCCATCACAAGAAAAAGATCGCTTTCCTCTTTTCGGCCATGCGTCACTTCGCCGAAGAACTCCGCGCCACAGGCTGGTCGGTTGAGTATGTGACGCTCGGCTCTGCCGACAATCAGGCGGGCTTCACGGCACAGCTCGCTCACGCCATCGCCAAATACCGGCCGGAGCGTATCATGGTGACCGAAGCGGCCGAGTGGCGTGTGTCGCGAGAAATCGCGGGATGGCGGGCGCGGTTTTTGCTCCCCGTCGACATCCTCCCCGATCACCGCTTCCTATGTTCACGGTCCGAGTTCAGGGCTTGGGCAGAGGGTCGCAAGCAGCTACGAATGGAGTATTTCTACCGCGACATGCGCCGCAAGACGGGGTTCCTCATGGACGGTGATCAGCCCGTCGGCGGCAAGTGGAACTTCGACAGCGAGAATCGGAAAGCGGCCGACATTGACCTGTTCATGCCGAGGCCACAGGCCTTCGTGCCCGACGCCATCACCAACGAGGTGCTGGAGCTGGTCGCGACGAGATTTGGCGATCACTTCGGCGATCTCGCGCCCTTCACGTTCGCCGTCACCCGCGCTGACGCGGAGGCCAGCGTGGCGGCGTTTGTCGATCGAGCGCTGCCGCACTTCGGCGACTATCAGGACGCCATGCTGACCGGCGAGCCCTTTCTCTATCACGCCGTCATTTCGCTATATCTCAACTGTGGGCTGCTCGATCCCTTGCGTGTCTGTCGCCAGGTCGAGGCGGCCTATCGCGCAGGAAAGGCGCCGCTCAACGCCGCTGAAGGGTTTATTCGTCAGATCATCGGTTGGCGAGAATATGTGCGCGGGATCTACTGGCTGAAAATGCCCGGGTACGAGCGCAGCAACTTCTTCGGCCATACGCGCCCTGTGCCGGACTTCTACTGGAGCGGCGACACGGACATGGCGTGCCTCAGGGCTGCGGTCGTTCAAACCAAGGAACTTGCCTACGCCCACCACATCCAGCGGCTGATGGTCACCGGCAACTTCGCCCTGCTCGCAGGCGTCGATCCTCATGCGCTGCACGAGTGGTACTTGAGCGTTTATGCCGACGCCTTTGAATGGGTGGAGCTGCCCAATACCGTGGGCATGAGCCAGTTCGCCGATGGCGGTCTTCTGGCCTCCAAGCCCTATGCCGCGAGCGGCGCTTACATCAACCGAATGTCCGATTACTGCTCCTCCTGCCGCTTTGACGTGAAGCAGCGCACGGGACTTGAGGCCTGCCCGTTCAATGCGCTCTATTGGGACTTCATCGCGCGGAACCGCGGCAAGATCGCCGGCAACCCCCGGATGGCGCAAATGGTCCGCACCTACGAGAAGTTCGCTGCGGCCGAACACGAACGTATCAGCGAAAGCGCTACAAGGTTTCTGGCCGGACTGTGACCAACGAGCGCCACACCAAGCCGCATTTGCCGGAAAAAATGTGCGCTGCCTGCGGCAGGCCTTTCACCTGGCGAAAGAAGTGGGCGCGCGATTGGGCGAACGTCAAAACTTGCTCTGAGCGATGCAAGCGCGCGCTGCGAAGGCCGAACGCACTCCGCAAACATTTCGCATGCGCGTAATCGTGTTGGGCGGTGCCGGGAATTTCGGTGCGCGCATTGTGCGGGCGTTGCGGGGTGATCCTCGCGTCGATTTGTTGGTCGCGGGGCGTCGGCTGGTGTCGGTGCGCGGCGCCGAGGACGTGCCGGGTGTCGTACTCGATACAGGGGCACCCGACTTTGCGCAGCAACTAAAGGCATTGTCGCCGGAACTGGTGATTCATTGCGTCGGCCCGTTTCAGGGACAGCACTATGCGGTGGCACACGCGGCGCTCGCCGCCGGGGCCCACTATCTGGACTTGGCCGATGGGCGTCAGTTCATCGGCGAGTTTGCGGCGGGTAGCACCGACCAAGCGCTCAGGGCAGGCCGGGTGGCGATCTCCGGAGCGAGTACGTTACCGGCACTGTCATCGGCGGTGGTCGAGGAGTTGCGCGTCGGGCTCACCTCGCTCGAATCCATTGACATCATCATTGCGCCCGGGCAGCGCGCGCCCCGTGGAAAGGCCACGCTCGAGGCAGTGTTCAGTTACTTGGGTCGCCCGTTTCCCGTTTGGCGGAAGGGCCGGTGGACGCGTGTGTGGGGATGGATGGACTTGCGAAACGTGCGACTCGATGTCGGCGGCCGACTGGCGGCGGCCTGCGATGTCCCCGATCTCGACCTGTTTCCCGCGCGCTATGCCGGCATTCAAACAGTGCGCTTCCATGCCGCGCTCGAGTTCAGGGCGCAGCATCTGACCCTGTGGGGTCTGGCCGCCTTGCGGCGGATCGGTTTGCCGTTGCCCGTCGCTCGCTGGGCCGTGAGCATGAACCGCTGGGCCGGAATCTTCGATGCCGGCGCGGGAGAGACCGGAGGCATGCGAGTCGATGTCGTGGGAAATCGGAGCGATGGTGGTGGCCGAGTGCGGCGGACCTGGCAGCTCACCGCCCCGGCGATGGACGGCCCGGAGATTCCCTGCATGGCGGCGATCCTGCTCGCTCGTCGCCTGGCTCGAGGCGAGGTTTTTCGACCCGGGGCGTTTCCCTGCATGGGATTCTTGATGCTATCGGAATTCGGCCCTGAGTTTTCCCGTTGGAAAATCACCACGCGCGTCGAGGAAGCGGCGGCATGATGCCCTTGCCGGTACGTCGCGCCCTGCTGCGGCTTGGCAGTGACTTGGGTCTTGCGAGACGGCCAAGTCGGCGCGTCGCCGACGCTGTTAGGTCGAGCCCTCCAAGCGCATTCGCCTGAGAATGGCCTGATAGCGAGGATCGCCCACCAACCCAGCGCATAGCGGGTCGTTGCGCAGCCAGATGATCCCAGGGTCCGCGGTGAGCGCGCGATTCAACCACTCGAATGCCTTGTCGGCGTCGCCAAAGTAGGCATAGGTTTCTGACGCAACAAATCCTTGAGCGCCGCATCGGCGTCCGCCTTGCGGTGGGCGGCGTGGTAGCCGAGCGGCAGCCCGAAGAGCCGCCAGCCGGGATTGCTTTCCGACTCGAATTCCGCGACAGCCGCGGTGACGTCGCCCTTGGCGAGCAATACGCGACCGAGTTCGTAGTGGGCCGCCGAAAATTTTGGGCTGACAGCGAGAATCTGTCGCAGCAACTCTTCGGCCTCCGGCAGACGCCCGGCAAAGTACATCATCCGGGCCGCGTAGCGCCGCGCCAGCAGATTGCGCGGATCCCGCTCGAGGCCTTGCTGAATCGCCGCGATCGCCTCGGACGAACTGCCGCTGGCCTGAATGCCGACCGCCCGAGCGATCAGCGCGTTCGAATTGACCGGATCGAGCTGCAGCGCCTTGTCAGTCAGCGCGGCGGCCTCCTGCCAATTGAAAGATAGCATCCGGATCGCCCCTAACAATGCGTCCGCGTCCGCCAAGCCCGGATCGAGTTCGATGGCGCGCTGCGCGGATGACTCGGCAACTCGCAACGCGGGGGCCACGGACTCATAGCCGTTGACTCCACGGCGAAATCTTGCCCAGCCGACACCATTCCAGGCGGGCGCGTAGTCCGGGTCGAGCGCCAGCGCGCGCTGAAATGCGGCGAGGGCCTGAGCGGTGCTCTCGTCGGTATCGCTTTGCAGCGCAAAATTTCCCTGCAATAAAAGATTGTGCACCTCCGGGCTCTGAGTGCGCGCCGCCGCTCCACAGATGGTAGCCGTTGTCGGCGCGGACGAGTTGGGCCGTGATGCGGATCGTGTTGCCGTTCTTGCGTACGCTGCCCTCGAGCACGTTGACGACTTTCAGCGCCTGGCCGATTTCCGCGACCGTGACGGGCCGGTCGCGAAAAGAAAAAGAACTGGTTCGCGCAGTCACCTTGAGTTCGGGAATCTGCGCGAGCAGATCGATCAGCTCCTCGGAGAGGCCGTCCGAAAAATATTGCTGGTCTTTCTTCTCGCTCAAATCCGTGAAGGGCAGCACGGCGATCGATTTGTCCGGTATCGCCGCCGGAGCAGATTGGGAACTTTCAGTTGTCCATCGGTGCGTGACGCCGAAATAAACGAGCGCCGCGAGGAGCAGCGCGCTCGCCCCGAACATGGCGCGCTTTGCGTAGCTCGGCTGCGGCGCCGGATTGGCTGGCGCTGCAGGGCTGCTTGGCGCCGCGGGACCGCCTGGCGCCGCGGGACCGCCCGGTGCCGCAAGTTTGCTCACCGCCGCCGAACCGATGACCGACCCGGCTTGCTCGACCGGCGTGAGCAGGCGGCGGATCCGCTCCACGAACTGCGACGTATCGCCGCCCGCCGGCAACCGTGTCCATTGGATTTCATGAAAACGGTCCGGCACGCGCGCGTCGGCTTCTTGGGTGTCATCGATCACCACCGGCACCAGGAATGGCTTTTCCGCCGCCATCAAATGCGATCGATCGACCGCGAGTTTCCATTCCAGCCGGAAGTAGCCCTCGACCCGGGCGCGCGTGTGAACGGAGATGATCGGCACAAACAGCGCACAGGACTTGATCTGCCGGCGGATGGCGGCATCCCAGGCATCGCCACCGCGCAGCTCGCTTTGGTCGAACCAGACCTCCACCGAGGCGGCCCGCAGGGCCGAGCAAATTCGCTGCGCGGCCTCGGCGTCCTCCGAGGCGTAGCTGAGAAAGACCGCGCCAGTGGGCGACGTCAACACCGAGCCGGTGGGCGGAGTCACCGCCAACGGTCGCCGCGCGCCTTGACGTAATGCCGGAACACGTATCCCCAGGGAATGGCGAGATAGACGAGCACGACCAAGCAGTTCGCGACGATCGAGGGTACGAGAGCCTCCTCGACATGCCCGGATAGCCACTGCGGCAGCGGAACCCGCAGCAGCCAAAGCGTCTTCCACGTCACTTCCCAGAGCAGCACAGGCAGCATCTGAAGCGGGTAACGCAGTCCGAGCGCGCACGCCAAGGAGAAGGCCGCAAGCATGCAGTTGGTCTGCCCCAAAATCACTTCCCAATGCTGGTTGGGATCGAATAGGCCAGGCCAGACATACACGCTGATTCCGACCACGATAAAGAGATACATGGCCCGCAACACGTACAAGCGGAACAACGATACTTGAGGAATCAACGACACTTCGTTCATTTGAATTTAGCTAAACATCCTGCGGATTTTTCTCGATCACGGGAATCATGCACGAATGAGCCCGGATCCACACCCTCGCCAGGATACGCTCCCGCGTGCGGATCCTCGCGCGGATCCGCACCCATGCACGATTGCGCCGTCAGGCCCGAAGCCCGAGGGCGAGTGAGCAGGCCGCGGCCTCATCGAGCCGCTCCCGGGGGTCGAGCGCACGGTGACGCCAATCCGGTCCCAGACGCCAATCCGGTCCCAGAGATTCTTTCAGGATCGTATTGACGCTCTGTTGCATGCGTGCTTCGGCCGGACGGCGGTGCGCCTGGCCATGGGCCGCATGCGCCGCATCCGCGAAAACGGCAATTCGTGCCGCGGTGTCGTAGTGGCGGTTGGTACAGGCGAGCAGCGCCATCGCGTCGAGCACCGAATACAGCTTGCCGGTGTCGAGCCTGAGCGCCAGGTCGTAGAGTTCTCCGGCCGTCGCGCGCGCCTCATCCACGTCGCCGGCGATCAACAGCGCGCTGAAGGTCATCGCCAGGAGTTCAAACCGGGTTTCGCGGTGTCCGGTGTGCCGCAAACTCAACGCCAGAGGCCGGCCGAGCTGCAGCGCGGCCGGCACCTCGCCGCACGCGATGTCCAACTCGACGATGTTGACGGTGGCCGCGAGCGCCAGCCGCTCGCTCATCGTCAGCGCGAGCCGCACGGCGCGCCGGTAAGCGCTGCGCGCCTCGATGAGCTGACTGCTGCTCATCAGCAGCGCCCCTTCCGTCAAGGCGCCGTGCGCGAGCAGCCGAGCCGGCCACGCGGGATCCTCGAGTCGGCGCGCCGCCTCGAAGGCCGCCTGGGCGGCGGCATCGTCGCCGCGCCAATTGAAGGCCAACAGCGCGAGCGCGTAGTAGTGAGCGCGGCAGTCGGCCGATGCCTCATGCATTTTGGCCGCGAGCTCGGCGGCATAGCGGGCGCGGTCGCATTGCCGCGCCGAGTCGTAGGTGGCGACGGCTTCCCAGAATCGGCCGATACGGGCCGTTGGCAGTGCATCGGAGAGCTGCTTTGCAGCCTGTGCGAAACGGTCGCGCCCTTCCGCATACAGATCGGTCTCGACGAACAGCGGCCACGCGGATCCGTACAGCGCGACGCCGAGTTCGCGATCATGGGCCGAGGCCCAGTCGATGGCCGCGCGCACATTGTTGAGTTCGGGCGCGTAGCGGTGCAGCCAGATGGCTTCATCGAGCGACCAGTATTCCTGGTAGGCCACATCGAGCAGAGTCAGCATGGTGGCCGCCATGCGCTGTTGCGCGGCCGCCAACTCATTGAGCACCGCGAGCCGGCCGAGCGCGAAATAGCGCGCGGTCTCGAGCAGTGCGTAGCGCGGCGGTTCGACCGGCAACACCGTCACCAACGACCGGTCGACCAAGCGCCCGATGAGGTCGATGGCGTCCGACGTGTCGATGGTCTCATCCGCGACGCAGCGCGCGGCCGCGTGCAGCGTGAAGCTACCGGCGAAGCTGCCGAGCCGGTTGAACACTTTTTGTTCCGCGGCGTTGAGCAGGCCATAGCTCCACTCGAATGCCGCCTGCAGTGCGCCGTGCAGCAATCGGAATCGATCGTCGAGCCGCTCGAGCAGTACGCCCAACCCCAAGGCCGGGACGCGCGCGGCCGCGAGCTCGAGAGCGAGCGGATTGCCATCGAGCCTGCGGCAGATCTCGGCCACGACCGTCGCATTGGCTGCCGACAGCTCGAATCGACGGTCGGCGGCCGTCGCCCGCTGCACGAACAACTCGACCGCCGGGTAACGGGCCGTGTCCTCGCCGGTTGCGCCGCGGTCGGGGACCGGGAGCACCGAGAGGCGATACACGGTCTCCCCGGCAATCCCTAACGGAACCTGGCTCGTCACCAGCGCGCGCAGTCCTTGCGTCTGCGCAATCAAGCCGGCGAGCGGAGTCGCCAATGCGTCGCCGAATTGCTCGGCACCGTCCAGTATCAACAGCAGCGGCACCTGTTCGAGCGCTTGGCGCAACGCGGCGAATCCGTCGATGCCGGCGGGCAGCGAGAGTCCGAGCGCGATCGCGATCGCCGATGCCACATGTTCCGCTTCTTTGATCGGGTGCAATGCGACCCACGCGACGGCGGCATCGCCGGTCTCTGCTTTGCGCACCAGGATCTCGCGGGCGAGGCGGGTTTTCCCAACGCCCGCCACTCCCACGATCGTGACGAGACAGGCGCGGTCGATCGCCTCCAACAGATCGCGCACCTCGCCGTCGCGCCCCACCAACGATCCGAGTCGATTCGGCCACGTGCGCCGCGGCACCGACAGACGCGGCGGTTCGGGCTTGAGCGGCGCCGCGTTCGGTGCGCCGGCATGCTGCTCCGCTTGTCGGTTGGCGGCCTCCGCCGGTGCGTTCGGCACCACCATCGCCTCACGGGCCGTCGGCCCGCCAGCGTCCGCCACCGCCTCACCTTTCGACACCGGAAGCTCGAGGCGATAACCGAAGCCCGGCACGGTGCGGATGGCGCCCGCGCCCAAGATGCGCCGCAGACTCGCGACTTGGGCCGGCAGGTTGTTCTCATCGACCACCAGACGGGGCCACACTCGATCGAGCAGCGTCGCTTTGGTGACCAGTCGGCCATGCTGCTCGACCAGGACGAGCAGCAAG
>Ga0209611_10007393_pt1 | contig 17620 bp, 7 predicted proteins | sample S1TSphgellanicum_3_FD_187693 | JGI IMG/M metagenome (GOLD analysis project Ga0209611, IMG submission 187693) | Host-associated microbial communities from peat moss isolated from Minnesota, USA - S1T2_Fc - Sphagnum magellanicum MG (SPAdes) (version 2) | ecosystem: Host-associated > Plants > Peat...
CTATCATGCTCAAAACATGCCTATGTCTCAATTTTTATGCTTCAACTAAATCATAGGTTTGAACCGTTGGAATTTTGCTTCAAAATGTTAATGTTAAAGGTTAATACCATAAACATGGACAATATTCTAATTTTCAACTTTCAAAGTGAATGACCCATGTACTAACTAACTCAACTCCATTAATTCAAAGCTTAGCTAAGTTTGAGCAATGTGAAAGTGTGTGAATGAACCTATTAGCTTGAAAACGCAAAATGATGGAACCCCCTACACCTTATACTATAATTAGTATTATTCAATTTTGAAATTATATAATTTTCAAAAGTTCAATTAATGAACTTTGATCAATTTGAAAAACTTATATGGTTAATTTTTTTGAAATGCAACTTTTATCTATCCTAAATTATTAATAATTGGGAAAATAACTAATAATGAGGCCTTGGAGAATGATGGTGGTGAACAAGGGCTCATAGACTACAAATCATTACTATAAATATAATAGAAAATATATTTAGTGGAAAGATTCCTATAAATGTTACAAAAAAATTATTTATGAGAAATATTACAATAATTACAATGCATTGATTCAAAGTTTTATCCACTATTTTTTTAAATTTATTTTTTCACCATTTTTTGAAACCAGCCGGTTTATGTTCATATATTCTCTTTTTTTTTCCAAATTTAAGGTTAACCAAATGTGAGTTTAGTAGAACGAGTTGTCACCAGTTCCTAGGTTGATTCACTTTCTTGTGTGTTCATCTACAAGCGGCCAGGGTGGAATTTCAAGCTCTTGAGGTGAGCTCCCAAAAACCAAGTCAAATCATGTGCAAAGTTTCAAATCTTATGATTTTAAGATTATTAAACGTTATTAAGTCGAAACTGGCCCCTAGTTTTTATTAATTTTGAAACATCTATTTATTTTCAAATATTTCAATGTCTTTAGAATGTAGGAGGATACTTTTACATGCACTGGAAAGCAGCAAGTTCCCAACTTTGTTTCTTTTTTCCCTCGCATTCTGAAATCCGTCAATGCATTTGCAATTTGTTTTTTTTGAAAATTGGTGAAATCAACAAAAAATTGGGGCCTACAGGTCCAATATAACCTTTCAAACATGTTTCAATTTCATTAAATCGGCTGATTTTTGGGTTGAACCTAAGATTTCCTTAGTTGACTTAAGTGAAGTATTTTCTTTTTAAAAAATTTCATTTGAATGGGCTGATTCCAGCTTTCTATCCACTAAATTGTTGCAAGTTTTAAGGTTGATTTCTTTTATATGCTTACATTGTCACACTGCCCATGAGGTTGCCATAAGGCTTTCACATTGTCTTCGGGTCTGGGATGATCCACTGATTAAATATTTTTTTATTATCATTTCATACCTTTAGATTGGTTGATATTGAATTGAAATTGCCCCATGGCTATAATAATTTCCTTCAAGACATTTTTGTTTTCCCTGATTTAAATGTCTTTAAATGAGAGCGACTTCTTGGCTCAAAACATGTTCATTAACTCTTTAATCTTAAATTTTGTTACAATGCAACGATTCTGAGTTTGCAATTGAATTTCTTTTATTCATTTAATTTGATTCGGTTGACAGGTTAAAACAATGTTGATTCCTTTAATATTTCCTTTTTAAATTTTTTATTTAAATAGGCTAAATTATTTTGTGTAGAATATGGTGAATGGCTGCGTCTTCCCAGCTCACAAATGTTATTATTTTATTTTCTCCTTTAATTAAATCGGTTTAATTTGAAGTTGGCCTCAACATGACAGTCCTTGTGTGGATTCATATTCTTTCCTTCATTCTTTTAATTGGTTTCAAAGCGGACATGAGCTTGTTTCCTATTGTGTTTTTTTTTGCAGGTGTACACTATCAATCTCAAGGTGCCAAGTAGCCACTTTCAAGGTTTATTCGTGTGCATATTTCTATTATTTATTAATGTGTTTAACCTCACTTCAAATCCGAGTTTTATCCACTAGATTGACAATCCCAATTCCTTAAATTGCCTGATATGGAATAGAATTTTTCAATCTATTCCATTACTTTAAATTGGCCAATATATGTGCTTACTAACATTTCCATGATTTCCTTTTTTAAACATCTGATTAAATTAGTTGGTTTTCTTTCGTCAAATTGGTGGAAGTTCCTTGGTCAAATTCCATTTTCTAATTTCTATAAATCCGTTGATATGGATAAGACATAGGTGCTTCACACCCATTTCCTTTTTAAACATGTGTTCTCCCTTTGGTGAAATATATGACCTTGAGGGTGTTGATGTTGAATCTTTTTAGTTTTTTTTTTCACTTTTATTTAACTCAGCTGATTTGAAATTGAAATGGGTTGATATATGCTTGAGGCTAGCCTGTAATATTTTTTTGACATTAATTTTTTAAAAAATAAAATTTATTTAAATCGGCTAATTAAGTTGAAATCGAGACTTCCCATATCGATTGAAGTGCAATTTAACCCTTCCCTCAAATTGCATGTGCACATTCTCCTTTTTATTAATTTGTGGAAATTGACCGATTATTAGTTGTTCGCATGTCTTGTGTGAACTCAAAATAGTACCTAATATTCTTCTTTTTAAAAATCGGCTTAGAGCTCCCACTACTCGGATTGACTCATGTTTTTTTAATATTTCCAATCCACTCGATTAACTACTTCCATTGAGCATGACACATGACTCACATCCTCTATGGCGTTGGTTCTCTTTCATGTAGCCTTGGCAAGTCTCTGCATCTTGAGTGTGAGCTTTGAACTTGGAAGCTTCCCATGTGCAATTTCCCAACTCTACCAATTTTTTTGTAATTATCTTTTCTTTAATTTTGCATATTTCGCAAATTCTGAGTTCATTGAAGTAGTTAGCAACCATTACTTGGGTTGACACATTTTCACCAATCAGAAGCATTTCAGGTTTCAGGCTTTTGGATTGGATAGGTTCGGTCTATCTGAATGCCCATCCTATTTGAAATATGGGGGTTCCCTCTTGCAAGCTAGCAAATCTCTCCAATACACAATATCATATTAATGCTTATTGCAAAGTAAATAATAATTGTGATGTGTAGTGAAGTCCAAGGGCTTACAGTTTGTTGAAGTGCAAGTCCATTGGATTTACACTTCATGACTAAAATGTTGAGACTTTTGCATTGGAGAGGTTTGGTCTGTCTTTTTGAGAGATGAATGCCCATCATGTTTAAAGTATGGGGTTCCCTTCCGCAAGCTAGCCAATCTCTCCAATGCACAAAATCATATTAGTTCCTATTGCAAAGTATATAATAGTTGTGATGTGTAGCGAAGTCCAAGGGGTTGTAATTTGTTGAAGTGCAAGTCCGTTGGATTTACATTTCATGACTATAGGTCATCACATGATCTTGTACTTCAATGCAAATTAGTCTAGATAAAATATGTCTCAATCACAGAACTATGCAACAACAAATTGTTAATTATAAATGTGACCTTTGCTCCTTACATTGCAATTTGGGGATTTGAAGTTGACAAACCACAATTCTTCTAAGAGGCATCAGGGCATGCTTTGGGGATGACGATTGTTAGAGTCTCATAGAAGAATGGATTACACAAGCAAGGTGTTTGACTCCTCATAAAGAGCTTTTATATTATGGGTTTCAAGTTCAATTAGGATTCATTAGGACATAATGGCCAAGATAGCACATCAATGGGTACATGGCATATACATCCTTTATTGCATCAAATGAAGTAATGAAGGTGTTGAGTTTTGAGAATGTGAAAAAGTGATTTGATCAAGATGAGGAATTGAGTAAGAACTATGAGTTGTTTGGGTCCCTCCTTGTAGTAGACGACCAACATTTGGTTGTTGTGATTATTACCTAGCAAGGAATATCAAAGGAAATGGCAACACAATTTGAGCATACATCTGAATACCTTGTTGGGCATGGAGGTATCATGCAATGTTCCAAATCCAAAAAATTAGGCCCCATGGTGATGTTTGGATGATGATGGGCAAAAGATTATGCCAAGTACCTTCCAATTATATCTAAGTGTTTATTATAGAGGATTGAAATGTTTTATGAGAAAGAATCCAATATTGAACATAATTCTTTTGTTTGGATCGAAGTATTCCCACACTAAGCATGCACTTCCAAAGGATTTGAACAAGGAAATATTGACATCCATATTGAATATTTTGTAAACAACTTCGTGAATGGGTGCAGTCATGTTAATAGGAGCCACTATTGCCCCTTTAGGTGACTATTTTTTAAGAAATATTCTTGAAATATTTTTAGAAAAAATCTTCAAAAAAATCTTTTAAAAGTTTTTTGTATTATTTTGTTAAGGTTTGTGTTAAAACACTATGAGAAATTGTGTCTGCGGTAACAAGACTACCCTACAACTAGAGCTCCAAAACAATTAATATACAATTGCATTGTAATTGTTTCATGGAAATATGATAAATTAATAAATAAAATGCCACGTCAAAAATTCAAAAAATTGTATTGTAGTTGCAAATTAGTTGCAAGATATATATTTATACAATACAATGTACACATTGTATATATGGTTGTAGTCAACTATGTTTGACTTTGTTGACAAGTTACGTTTTAATCGCATGTAACAACTACATCACAACTAGGATAAATTTAGTTATTAATCAACGATTACTGTGCAAAAAATATATGGCCTTGAATAAAACATATGATCATGCCACATGTATATGTTTACACCGTTCAATATATATGACATTTCAACTTGTTTGTAATTAATATGCAATTGTATTTCAATTTAAAATTTGAAATTTAAAGATCTAAAATTTGGGTGGGAAACCTTTAACCAAGTGACACATGACAATATATCAATAAATCACCCCAATGCATCAATGAATTTCATGCACTTATGCTTATTGTCAAAAAATTCAAGATGATTTTTTTAAATATATATTTTTATATTCAAACATTTTGTGTATTTCTTTATCTTTTGGTGATGCAATTTTCATATCATGTGTTATAACTAAGATTATTTTTGTTTGTTTAATTTAAAACTAAAACCAAAAGGTTGTTATAAGTTTTATTATTTATTTAAATAACTTGAAAATTGAAGGCTTTTGTTTTTTATTTTGGAGGTTGAAGGTTCTTGTTTTTATTCTTAGGGAGGTTGAATGTTTTTGTTTTTGAAGGTTGAAGGTTCTTATTTTTTGTTCTTAAAAAGGTTGAAGGTTTTTGCTTTTGTTTTTGAATGTTGAACTTTTTTGTTGTTTCTTTTGAATGTTGAAGGTTCTTGCTCATACTTTTGGATGTTGAACGTTCTTACTTTTACCTTTCGATGTTAAAGGTTATTGATTTTATTCTTGGGTGTTCAAAGTTATTACTTTTGGCTTTAGATGTTGGAAGTTCTTGTTCTGACTTTTGGATATTGAACGTTCTTACTTTTGTTCTTAGATGTTGAAGGTTCTTGTTCTTACTTTTAAATGTTGAAGGTCTTTACTTTACTCTTAGATGTTGAAATTTTGTGTTAATTCTTGGTCTTTTGTTTATTTGTATATATATTTTTAAAATGATGTGAAAATATATTCCATTTCATTTAGAAGTTTTTACAAGTTTAGTTTAACTTATAATGATGAAAGATTTATGAAAGGTGATTTTTTAATGATAATCATGTTACATATGTCTTGTTTTGTGTTTGAACATTTGTGAGACTTTTGTTGTTTTATGTTATAAGGCCGAACTTTCATTATGTTTCAATCTATCAACATCAAAATTATGTATACAAGGTAAGATTCTTTCAAAAATACTTAAAATTGTAATTTAGTTTATTTGATTGTAAGCACAATATTTGATTATATTTGTAAGTGTACAAATTATAATTTAGTTTTTTTTGATGTTCTACATACATTGCATTTTAATGACAAATAAGTTGCATGTTAATGGCAATATAGTTGTAAACTAGTTTTATTCAAGTTAAAGGGATTATTTATATATTTTTGACATTACAATGTTATGATATGCTATTAATTTCATTTCACATATGGAATTAAATATCATAACATACTAGATTTCAAGCAGATAAAGTGGATTGAAAAAATTGCATGGCGTAAGCTCAATTTCAACAAAAATAAAATAAAAAATCATTTATGAAACATAGTGTTTTAGATGAAAATATTTGATTATTATGGGTCATCATTTTTATGATTTGACCTTTTGTTTAGATAAAGAATTTTTTTTGTTATAAATAGCTTGGGCATTATATTTCAATTCATAATTAAATTCCCTTTTGATAGAAACATTTTCAATTTTTTTTTTGTAATGTATTCTTCAACATGGAATGTAAATTTATTTAAAGTTTCAAAGCCATTTCATGTTTATAAATAGTGATGTCCAATGCAATTTAACATTATTTATTATAATTTGGACAACATGATAATGGTTGTGTGAAGTTTGTATAATTGCATTGTAAGTTGCAATTTAGTTGTTTAATACTACTAAAATCAACTACCATACAATTGTTTGAAACCCAAACTTAAACACCTAGTTGCAAATTAGTCACTAAATTTTTTATTTTCATTTCATCTTTAGTTGCAAGTTAGTTAAAAAGGTAGGAATAATGGGTCATTTGATCGACACACTCAGATTTTACTACGTTATTTCTTTTCTATGTTCTTAGACCACGGTGGTTGGGCATGTAGGTGTCAAGTAGCGTAAAACCAAAAGGCCCAACAAGCATTAGCTCTCCCTAAAAAGGAGAAATTGCTCAAATGGACGAATGAAATAATTAAAGAATGTATTTATTATACTAGTCATAAAATAGTTGTAAATAAGTTGCAAAAGATAAGGATATTTAAAATCCATTTGTCAAATGGATGAATGAAATAATTAAAGATTATATTCGTCAAACTAGTTGTAAAATAATTGTAAATAAGTTGCAAAAGGTACTAACATATGTCATCCGTCGACAAATGGATGAAAAGCCACACTGGCATTTTTTTTCACCACGATGGAATGTGCATGAAAATTTGATGTGGAGATTAGTTGCAAAGAAGTTGCATATAGTCGCATATGAATTGCACCATATATATAATATTGTATACAACATAGGGTGTCTGTTGTAACCACTACAATTTGTCCATTAACATTCAAGGCCATATAAATACCATGAGTTGCAAGTGTTTGTTACAACTAGAAAACCCAATTGCAAGTCCAATTGTAAAACCCTATATATTTTCATAATTCTTGTGCGAATTGATGTGTGTAGGATTTGATTAGACAACAAATCCTTCGAACATTTTAGACTAATTTGTTTACATTTTTGACATTGCAATTCAAGTTGTAGTTCACCTTTTATAAATTAAAGTGTTTGCAATTATGATAAACCATTTGAAAATTAACATATAATTTGTGTTCAGATTTTTAATGGAAATATATATATTTTGATCATTTGGTACACATTAACAACAAATGGAATCCCAATTTTGTTGCAAACCTTGAATGTAGTAAAAAAAATATTTATTGAATGTTGTTTTTATGTTTTAGACAATAATGAACACGATACCTTAATTTTTCAACATTGTTTTGAACACCATTGGTCACACCTCATTGTGGGAGGATCCTATCTTAATCAACATCTTGTTTGGTTAAACAACTATGTGGCATAATTCAAGTCATGATGGGCTTGGTACCATGTTACATGCTGTTTTATTTTTTTGAGTCCTATTAAATTTCTAACAATTTGATATTTTAGTACAAGTCTTTGAACTTTTTAAAAATTTTGTTTACATGACCACTTGGGTTCATATAATAAATCTCAATTGAAAACCAAATCCCAAGTTTGTATCATGTGTTGCATAGTGTTAAATACTCTTCTTGTGTTTTTTAAATTTTTTATAATCATGTATTTGAATAGTTGATTCTTTGAAAATTGTGTTACTTATTTTGTTTTTTAACATTCAAAATGTTGACATGACATGTATCAATCAAAAACCAAAACCTAGAGTTTGTTGTTACATGGGTGTTAGATGGTTTGTTCCTTTTTTGGTTTTAGTAATGGAAAGGAAGTACATGATGGGGCACACAAAAGTCCAATGAAAGATCGATGGCCAAAACCATCATAGGGGAGACAAAAAGGGAAGGCCATAGAAAGGCCAAAAGATGCACATAGTTTGCAAGAACCAAAAAAAAGAGAAAGAGCTAATCCCTCTCGTGGTAAGAAGCTATTTCACCCACGACCTTTCTAATTTCACCCGCATGCAAATCATGAGATTAATAGTAATGGGAGGTTTAAAACAAACATCATCCACCAACATAATATTCTTCTTTATAACAAGGCTAAATCATGGTGAAGAACAATATTAACATGCTACCTAAAAAATTGAACGTAAAAAATAAGGATAAATAACCTCCCAATCGTCTATCGTGGAAAAGATTAACACATTCTTTGATGAAACGATCCATATCACGCTTGGGTGCGCCATGCACCTCCATGGCCATCGGAATAATATGGTGCCCCTCATGAAACCTTTTATATTTGTGGATCTTAACAATGGCGTTAAGTTCCATAGCTGCATTCGCTAGTTGACTAATGACATTCGAAGCCATTGTCTCCCACATTAGGTCAACAACCATCACATTAGTAACAAAGACCTAGTCCTGTCAAGTCATGTAAAGATTGGTTCGTAATGAAACTCCTGATGTAAAGGTGTACCACCATTCTCTCCATTCAACATGCCCATTTTCTTGAGTAAAAGCATACATGACATCTAGGATGGCATCATATGTGGCTACCCATTGACCTTTAAATGGGCAATGAGTTAAATGCATGCCAAATGGTCTAATTTGTGTCCACATTCAAAAACTAGATGCTGAGGGCTAAATCAAACCAAGACAAAAATGCAATGTTAAAGTGAAAGTAGAGTATGCGATGTGAAATGAATGGATAGATGGCTTAACAACCAACCATAGCCTTGCCCCCTTGCCCAAACAAGAACAAATGCGGGTTCTGGATGTTGAAAAAATGGAATCACCTCCAAAATAGACTTAAGGGATGTGTTGTGGTGGATGTCCATAAAAGATGCCTATAGCTGGGGCGTTAGTAACTGCTAGATTCTAAAAAAGAAGGTGCATTTCCCTAGTTGCAAGAGGAAGGCCATTTCGTGCTTCACATAAACATGATTGAAGTAGGTGTGGGCCCCCCTCAATTTGAAAAACATACTTTTCCAAAACGAGTTTGTCAAAAAATACGAAACCTAGAGACAAATATGGAACCACTAGAACCTAATTCCCTAGAAAAGTAAATGGGGCATAATCCTCCATAGAAAGAAGACCTATACAGCCAAAGGATACCTATAGTCGAGCCTAATGCTTCGTTAAGGGGCCTTGAAAGGACTCCCATGATCTTAAACCCATAATGTCCCCACATACTTGCATAACTCTCTTGTCGAAACCCATCAAAAGAGATAGGAAAGAAGAAGAAAAAGGTATTGTTCATGTGAGATATGAAGGTTGACGAATTACACATGAAGACAAAATGCCCAAATCAAGTTGGGCATTTCCTAGGAGAGGAAAATCATCGATATGCGCCACCTTTTGAGATAAAACCTCATCCAAAAAATGTGTGGCAAAGTCTGGAGAACCCATTAGTTTACTTAAAATGCATAAACCATCTATGACCAAAGTGCAACCTTGAAATTTTTTTAATGCTTGGATAGATCCTTGATGGACTCTAGAGCTTGCACTTTAACACGTTGACCCTAAGCCCAACTAAGGTTAATTGGGTCAAGAGGTGGTCAAATGTGCGGGTAATCTACCTCATAGGCCCCATGATGTGGGTATTGTTTTTTAGGGATGGAAAAATGTTGTCAAGGGCTTCTACGATGGTCTCTAGGAAAGTTCGATAATGGGTCAAAGCAAATAAAAGACCTTTTAAGGGGTCACCCTGCCTCGTGCCTAAAGATGACTAAATAATGGTGACCCCTTCCACATGTTGCCCATGCTTGTAGTAAAAATAAGAATGAACACCATAAAACAACCTGGTAAAGGGGATAATGCTCACGAAAGGCCCTTTAACATCACACAACTTTATGAAAATAACAACTCAAGAAATGTTATTAAAAGCATTTTTGACATCAACCTGCATCATGACCTAATCAGGGTGTAGGTCAAGGAGGGTTTAGATGCCAAAAAGGATGTCTTCACAGCCTTTAGGGGTCAATACTCCAAATGATGGGGCTAGTGTAATGCTAAAAGAAGAATTCCACAACAAATAATTGATTATGAACTCAAGAACTTCAAGGTTACAAAATGCAATTGATGATGTGGCATTTTATGAAGCGTGTCAATAAAATGAACATGTTGCTTACCCAAAAATAAAAAGGGAAGTCTTTCAATATTTTCATTTGGTGAAGTTAAAAAATGTGGACCATAAGGCTAGTTGGGATTATAAGAAAATAAAAAGGTCCTAAAGGTAAATACGTTCAAAAGAGCCAATTGGAATCACTTATAAAAGGACTATGAATTATTTTTTAGTCCTTTTGATTATTTCATGAAGGAATTTTTGAATGAAATCTTTTGTAACTTGTTATTAAAAATCCAATATATTTGCTTTAATATATCACATTTTTTTGTTAGTCATTCTTGAATAAATATGAATTTTTCAAACTATGCAAATGTTGTTTTTTATGTTTCATATTGAAAAAATCATAATTTCAAATCATACCAAAATATGATAATTATTTCAGGTTTTAGTTTTTTATATCATAACCAGGGTTGTCACTATGTTTGTGCATTCGTCACGACATGATGGACACATTTGGACATAGACAGAACCTTGCATCACATCAATGTAGAGTCAACCTAAGTGAAAATGAGGTTGAACAACCCAAAAAATAGTTAAGGACAACTAAAAATAACATCATTTGGTCACTATAAACGTAGTGGCAATTGAAACATTAAATTTGGTTGCCAACTTTTAGTTTGCACAATTAGCAACCAAAATTTTTTGGTTGCCCACTTTCAGTCACCTAGTTGGTGACCAAATTTTTTTGGTTTGCCCAAAAAATTAGGAGTTGCCTAAAAGTTTTTTGTCATTCAATCAAGAGTGGCCATTGATCCAACAACTGAAAATTTTTTTTGGTCATTGCTCAAATTTTGTCGGGCACTACTCAAAAAATTTGGTTGCTTAAGTTAGCAACTGAATTTTATGAGCAATGCCCAAAAAAAATAGTTTTATATGTCATGTACATTACACCCCAATTACATGTAAATGATTTTTGAAAATTTGAGATTTTGAAACATACTTTAAATTTTTAAAAATTTCAAATTCCATACTTTTAAAGTGTGAGTGTTTTTTTGAGTATGGGTAGTATGTTATTATCATCTAATTTTTTTACCATCAAATTTATTTATTAAAAGAGTATTTTACTATAGTCCTCTACAAAATTGATTACTTCCAATGCAACTTGGAATAATTTACATAACTTAAAAAAGTCAAAACAAAAACATATGAAAAAATGTTCATAATTTTTACATATTATTTGACATGGTTTTTGGCTCCTTTCAACTATTTGCACCTTCCTAACCCATTCATTCAATCTCTTATGTTTCAAATATAGATGTGATATTATTGAATACATGTGAACTTGCATGTTTACATGCTAAATGCATGGATGGCAACATTACAAAGAGTCATGTCCATACCAATTCATGTATTTACAATTTATGTCCTTTTTGTGACTATTGTTTTAATGTCCTTTTTGGCAACATGGTAGGAATAATTTGTAATTGCATATTCAATTACAAGATGACTTTAAGTTGTAAATGAAACTTTGATTTGTGATTAAATTACTAATCTAGATGACAATGAAGATAAAATTAATGAATTCATATCATCCACAAAGAATGATGTCCAACAATAGATGAACACTTAATTATTTTTGTGAGTAGTAATGTGATTGACAAGACAACATGTGGCATCATGTTCAACTTGAATTACAATTATATATCATAGTCGCAAATGTTATACATGTATGATGTAATGTTACAATTCATGATTTTTTAAGTTGTCCAAATTGACTATCTTGTCCATTTTGATTAAAGGCCCATGGTCTAAGTGACATCTATATTTTCTAATTAGTGAATTTGACTATAATGACCTCTTTGATTGTCTATCAAATTGAACATGTAATCAAGTTGAACAAAAAATGATCACTTTGGTTAAAATGGCCAATGGGTTTTACTCAAATTGGGTAAAGCAAAATGACATGTTTGGTCAAAATGACTAATGATTCTCTAGTCAAATTGAACATTTTATACTAGTTAATAGACCTAGCTAGTTAACTAATACATAAGCTAGGTAGGTAAGTAGTTTAGGTTTACCTATTTACCTACTTACCTCCTACCACCTACATTCCTATTTCTTTCTTCCTTTACCTACTTATCATTTTGCAACCTATCTACCAACCTACCTCCAACATGCAAGTAATTACCTAACTTTCTTATTACCTATATAAATAGTGATGTGAAAATTTAAAAACTTGATAAAAATTGTCATCTTTTGGAGTTGTAATCCACTGGTAAGGACTTGGTTTATCATTATGAAGGTGGAAGGTCCAATTCTTTATATTTGTAATGTGTGTGCATGCCTAAGGACTAGGGTAGGTAGACTATAATAAGGTAATTAAGTAGGCTAAGTAGGTTAAGTTAGGTTAAGCTTACCAATTACCTACCTAAACTTGTTTATTATTTACTTACCTAAATTTATTTTAAAATATAATAATCCAAAATAAAAATGATTTAAATTTAAGTTCAAATTCAACTAATCAAATGGTCCATTGTCAAAACGAATGATTAAATAATCTCATATTTTATTAGTAAAAAAAATCACATAGTCACAATGGCAGGTCCAAATCAACTTGTCCATATCAACAGGGTTGTCTTTTTTATGTGTAATTTTGGGTATTTTCTGAATAGTCGTAAAAAAAAATGTTTTGATAATAGTGATATGTTAATGGTTAGTTGGTGCATGCAATATGCCATGTTAAATTAGGTAAGTAGCCCTTAAATACCCTACGTAATTTAAGTAACCCCTAAGTGGCTTGGGTATATTAGTTAATATAAATAACTTTTAAGGAGCTTTTAGGTAACCTAGTTAGTTTGAACATATGTTAAATAGGCCCCTAGGTACTTTAGTTAAATCAAAGTAATCTTAGGTAGGCCCCTTGGTACCTTATGGAACTTAGGTAACCTCAACCTTTAGTAGCACTTAGGCACCTTAAGTAGTGTAGGAAGCCCTTAGGTAGTCATTAAATAGCTTTAAAAGCCCCTAAGGAGGCTTAAGTAATGTAGGAAACCTCTAGGTAGCCTAGGCAACCCCTAACTAGTACCTTAAGTAGCCTAGGTAACCCTTAGGTAACCACTCATAAATAGTTTAGACAACCCTTAAGTACTCCCCTACGTATGTACCTAAATAAAAACCTTAAGGAGCTCCTAAGTAACTTAAGTAGTCTAAGTAGGTAGAAGCATATGTAGTCTAAACAACCCTTAGGTACCTAGTTAGTCTAGGTATCACCTACTAGCTTCTAGGCACCTATGTTAGTATAGAAAGACTTTAGGTAACCTTTAGACAATTAAGATGACCCTTAGGTAGCCCTTCATGAACCTAAGTAACCTCTAGGTAGGCTCTTAGATAGCCTAGGTAGCCCTTATGTAGCTTACATAGCTAGCCTAATGTAAGTTGATCAATAGGTCACTTAAGTAGGTTAGGAAAAATGTTTATTGGAATGTGATTTCATTTCATATTACATAAGAAAAAGTTGGTGCAATGGTGAACATTTTGCCCCTCAATGTGGAGGTGAGGGGATCATGTCCTTATTATTGTAACCTATTGTACCTTAATCTAGGCTAGGAGGTTTAAATACTTACTTTTAGGCCCAAGTGTTTATCTAAGTCACCTAGGCTTTGACACAGCCCATGTTTTAGCCTAGGCAACCTAGGCAACTTAGGCTAGGTAGGTTATGTGGCCTGGGTAGGCCATGTAGTGCCATTTGTTCAATTTGGAACTTGCCACATCTCAACGTTCTAGTGGTAAAAAGCTCCCCAAGTTGGCACATTTGGTTGTAAGTTTTTAAAATTAGTCACAAATGACCATGCCACATAGGCATATGTCATTACACATTTTAGTTATAAACATTAGTTGTAAATGAGTATGCCACATCATGTCTTTTGCAACTAAAAATTTAGTCAACATGACTAAGGTGACTACAAGAATTTATAGTCACATGTGGCATTTATGATTAAAAAATAATCATAAATCAAGTTGTTAATACAAAAAAATCCTTATAGTGCAACCCACATTTTTTGGAGGAGAAAACACATCTCCATTCGTGGACTTTGGTCCATATGCAACCATTGAACATTGTTTAAATAAGCCTACTACTTCATATTTTATTGTATAGTCAACCATTATGTTACATTTTTAGCCAATTGCATTAACCCCAAAAGGATGAGATGGATGTTTACATCCATTTTTAGAAATTTAAGGGGCCACAATTACTAGAAAAAAACATTTTTTCAAAAAAAATTGTACCATATGTTTAATGAGGACAACTACTTTGTGTAAAAAACTCAATACTAATTAATGAAATTTACTATTTAAAAAGTGGATTGTAATCATGACATTTAGATTAAAGGGTGGGAAATGCTACTTGTACCCCACCTATCCATTGAAGGAATGTATGGGGTGGGAGTTTGTTACTTTTCTTGGGTAATCCCAATAAAGGAGATTGTATTGTACTACTATTTTGGGGGCTAATTATGGGAGTTATGTCAATTTTTTTTAGAAGGGATGGTAATTGTTTTATTTCAATTTTGTCATTTTGTTAAAGTGGGGATTATTCCTAAGATGATTTAGCCAAACTTGGCAATAAAATAAACTAAGAATAAAAAAAATATCGCCTCCTTTTATATTTTTGGCGACCTACAATAACCTATTATAGCATTTGGTGATTTTATTATTAAAAAGTTGATCTTTTGGAAATTTGGCTACTAAAACACAATAAGACACACAAATTTCACAAAATGTTTTTTGGAAAGATAATATTTCATTGCAAATTCCCATTTTTTTTGGACAAAATTTCAACAACAAAAAAAAAAAATCTAAAAAGTTGGTGATTTTTTTACTACTACTTAGAATATGAACTTGGTGTTCAAAAATTTTCTAATTTCATATTTTCAATATCTTCAAATTTGGTTAAAAGGTTTTATGGGTGCATTCGAACAACATCATATAATTAGAAAAAAAAATCATTGGCTAGTGATGATGAAGGCTTTTTCAAGTGCTAGCCCCACAAGGGTTTAAATAATCTATTATATTGATAGAATAAACTTGTACAAACAAACTAACAATGGATGGAATTCTTTATTAGGAGTTTAAATGACTAAGGTTACAAATATAAGAAGTGGACTTATGTTATTTGAACTAACAAAAAACAACCTTCCCAAATTTGTATTTTCACCCCTTGCCCAAGAAAAGTTTGTCTCCCGAAAGCCATGAAGCCAAAATTATGAATAAAGTCGATTCATGATATGTGAATTAGTTCCAAATAAAATAATTAAACTTGAACATGTTTTAGCTTCTATGTAGTTGTGTGCATCCACTATTCAGATTTGGCATACACCTTTATGGGTTTTTTGCATTTAAAAAAAAATCACCTTGTATGTATAATTTTGTTGATGCCATGTGATTTGCAAGTGGTGAGGAGAATAATGATCAAGGAGATATATATGTAAGTTATTTTTTGTAAAGATGCATAACTTATGTATCTACAATGTAACATTTGGTTGTCATGTATTGGAGGTATTCCATGTGTACTTTTGACTTTTAAAAACGATTGAAAAGGGTGCAAGCACCTTTGAGTTCAAATTATTAGGGGTATAGATGGATTAATGATGTGTAGCCATTTACTACAATGGAGTTAAATGTATTGAAGCATCATCATGATAAATATGACTTTACATTTATATGACATGTTTTTCAAATTTAACATTCATCTTATTTTTAAAAATTTCAATACAAAAATGTAAAAACCTTTTTTGCTAAAATAAAGGCTTAGGCTTTTAAGGGTTAAACCTTATTCTATATTCTATGCTTGGTTGCAAAATTTTGTTGTTCAATTTTAGTGTCCATTCCTTTAGACTAATTTAATACATTGTGCTTTTGTAGGCACAATATTGGATGGTGCAAGACAACAACTTTGATTCAAATTTTGACCTCAATTTAAATGCATATGAAGATTGGGAAAGTGAGGGAGCTAAAGTGGAAATAGGAGATAATTTACATTGTCATAATAGAAGAGTTAAAATATAATGACTTTTACGTTGTGTTTTATGTTAAGTCTTTACATAGATGTGAAGCTACATTCACAAATGGTAGGAACAACACTTGGTACTAGGGGGAGATGATATTGCATGGAATTTAGTATAAATATTTACCTAACTAGGTAAGGAGGTGCTTGATTTATGTTTTGTTGAACTTTCACCTATTCACACTTGCTCTTGAGGTCCAAGTTTCCAATGTTGCCGATTGCCACAAGGAAATGGGTGTTTAGGCTTACAATGTTTGACAAAGTTCAATAAAGATTGATTTTCACAATTGAGAACAAACAAATGTATTCAACAAATCAATGATGTTGGACAAAGTATTTGTAAGTCTTATACTAGACATGTGTTTTGCTTTAGTGTGTTGGACATGAAATCACTGTAATACATAGGCATCATTGATCTTTAGGTTGTTTAATTTATTTTTTGTTACCTTAAGATCATGTGTTCTCTTTAGAATTTCAATTTGAAATTCTAATGTTCTAAAGTTTATCTCATGTGGGTAATATTTGCAACAAGTTACTAAGGATGAAAAAGAAGAGCAAGAGGAGACCACAAGTGGAAATGATAATGATGTAGTTAGCAAAAAGGAATTAGTAATGAAGTTTTAGTTTTAAGGCCTCACAGAAGCTTTGGTAGCAAATGAGGAGACAATGATTATTGATTTAATTGGAAACATAAAATTTTGAAGTGATGGAAAATGGTAGAATATTTTTAACTTAATAATTGACAAGCCCTATTGAAGAGGTTTTTATTGGAAAGGACAAGTTTCTACACCTCAATGTAGATTTTGACAACTATAGAAAGTGGATAGAATAAGACCGATTGTTTACAATAGCTAGTAAGGGGGGAAGCGATTAAAAACCTATTATCAATGGTGGAAATTTCTGACAGGGCTAAAACATCCATCAATATAAGTACTTTGTGGAAATTATCAAGGCATTTGGTGTTGTGGTTATTGATATTGTTGGCAAGGAATTTATCCTAAAGTACAAATTAGCTCATTATCTCCCAATTTTTTTTGGAATTTGAATTTTCTTGTTTTTCCTTTTTGACATGACTCAATCAAAATAATTCATTTTCAACTACTATGCAACTCCATTATAACTACACCCATGATGTCATGTTGACGTCATTAATTGTCATCCATCCATTAAAATTTAACATGTGGTAGTATGAAAATTTGTGAACATATATATATATTTTAAAGCATTGATCTCCATCATCCATTATGATTATTAATGATGGTCCAAGATTGTGATACATGGCACCAAAAAAAAAAAAAAA
>Ga0209611_10007394_pt1 | contig 17620 bp, 9 predicted proteins | sample S1TSphgellanicum_3_FD_187693 | JGI IMG/M metagenome (GOLD analysis project Ga0209611, IMG submission 187693) | Host-associated microbial communities from peat moss isolated from Minnesota, USA - S1T2_Fc - Sphagnum magellanicum MG (SPAdes) (version 2) | ecosystem: Host-associated > Plants > Peat...
CTACAATTGCATTGCAACTACATGATTACAACTATTTTGTGACCACATAAGGTTTACATTTCGACCAATGCACCTATCATTGAGTGTGTGAACATGACCAATGAACTTATGAAAGATGAGCTGAACTTTTGTGAGTAGCACAAACTTTTTTAAGAATATTATTGCCATGTAAACTAAATATTTTCCACATACATAATAATGTTCCATCCACGTGGACAAATATTCTATTGACACGGCAATGACAGTCCTTTAATGATACAAAATAATCATCCAAGTAAACAAAATATGTTATTTGTGACAAGGCACTAATACAAAAGTGGGGTGTAGTTCATAGCCTAAATCATTATGGGACTTTAAAAATGAAATAAGTTCATTTCACTTTAGTGATTTTTATGTTGTGATTTTAAATACCCTATGTTACTTTATGATGTACCTTATATTATTTTAAATTACCTTAATTATTCTAATTTATACCCAAAATTATTATAGGCTATTATAAATTATTATACCTTAAACTATTATACGTTATTATACCTTAAGGTATCCTAGCTAGCTTATTATAGGTTTTAAATTTTAAATTATTTTATATTAAATTATTCAACTAACCTTAGGCTATTTTATTTTAAATTAATAATATGTTATTTCAAATTATACTTAAGGTTATTCAAGGTCATTTTACTTTATGTTATTATAAGTTATTTTATCCTAAGCATAGATAACAATTTAAAATATAATATAATGACCTAAGGTAAAATCACCTATAATAGCTAATAATAGTCAAAGAAAAATAATTTAAAATAACCTATGATAATATAATTTAAAATATTCAACAATATTTTATAATAAAATAACCATCAATAGCCACCAATAAAATAATCGTCAATAGCCATTAATAAAATAACCATTAATAGTCATCAATAAAATAACCATCAATAACCACCAATAAAATAACCATCAATGGTCTATAATAAAATAACCAACAATAGCCATTAATAAAATAACCACTAATAAAATATCCACCAATAACCACCAATAATATATGGTAATTTAGTCACCAATCGCCACTAACATAATAACCATAAATAACCTATGATAATTTAATTGAAAATAACCACCAACATCCATCAATAAAATATCCACCAATAACCACCAATAGCCTATGGTAATTTAATCACCAATCGCCACTAACATAATAGCCATTAATAACCATAAATAACCTATGATAATTTAATTGAAAATAACCACCAATATCCATCAATAAAATATCCACCAATAACCACCAATTGCCTATGGTAATTTAATCACCAATCGCCACTAACATAATAGCCATTAATAACCATAAATAACCTATGATAATTTAATTGAAAATAACCACCAATATCCATCAATAAAATATTCACCAATAACCATTAATAGCCTATGATAATTTAACTTAAAATAATTACTAATAGCCATTAATAAAATAGCCACCAATAACCATTAATAGCCTATGATAATTTAACATAAAATAATTACTAATAGCTATTAATAAAATAGCCACCAATATCCATTAATAGAATAATCAATTATAAATCATCAATAAAATAACCATTAATAGCCACCAATAGAAAAACAAGCAATAGTCACTAATAGAATAGTCATTAATAAAATAACCATCAATAGCCACCAATAGAAAAACAAGCAATAGTCACTAATAGAATAGTCATTAATAAAATAACCATCAATAGCCACCAATAGAAAAACAAGCAATAGTCACTAATAAAATAGTCATTAATAAAATAACCATCAATAGCCACCAATAAAATAACCACCAATAAAATAAGCATCAATAAAATAAGCATCAATAGTCATTAATAGAATAACCAACAATAATCACCAATAGAATATATAGGCGTCAATAAAATAGGCGCCAATAAGCATCAATAGAATAACCAATAATAACCACTAATAGAATAGTCACAAATAGCCTATGGTAATATAAACAAAAATAACTAATAATAACATAAAGTGAAATAACCTTCAATAGGTAAAAGTAATCAATAATAGCCTCACATAATTGAAAATAGCTTAAGATGTAATAGTTTAAAATAGAAAAAAAAACCTATAATAGTTATAAATTACTTAAAATGAAAATACCCTACAATAATAAAAAATAACATAGAATAACAAAAAAAATTATAATTGTTGAAAGTAACTTAAGGTGAAATGGCCCAAAATAACCAAAAATAACATAAAATAATAAAAAATAACTTAGAATAACCGAAAGTAACCTAGGGTGAAATAATTAAAAATAACCAAAAAATTTGAGAATAACCATAAATTGCCATAAATATTATAGGGTGAAATAACTTAGAACAATGAAAAATAACTCTAAAATAGTTAAAAATAGCCTAACATAAGTAGTATTATTATATTAGCAAAAATCTTATCCATTTATTAAACATTTTCTTTTTCAAAAAAATGGTCATTGAAATGTTATTGAATAATGATATTCAAAAAAAAATTGTTCAAATGATTTTACACTTTCAAAAGGAAATAAATGTAATTATGTACATTATTTTAAAAAATTAAATTAAACTTTAATCATTTCATTTGGACAAAATTTTATTGATATATGAATTTTCAGAATTTATGTTTTTGTAATTTTTAAAATGAAATATTTGATAAATAGAATGCAATGTAACACATTATCACAACAATTGTGGTGGCTTGATGATAGGGATGTTTGTCTCCATCCCAAAGGTCAAGGGATCAAACTTCACAAATGGTGTGTTTGTGGTCAACAATGGTAAGTTGATCGAGAATTCTCTTATGTAATTCCTTATAATAGGTGTTTATTTAAGTTGATTACATGGCTTATGTATTTAGGTTAGGTTTTAAACCTACCATAAGTACTGACACGTGTCAATAATTCATAGGCTGAAAATCATGAAAGTATCAATAATATTAAATAATATATTAAATATTAAATAATTTAAATTTAATTAATTTTCATGTTGTTTAGTTAATTAACTAGCAAGTGAAATGGCTTAGTAAATTTGTATTTCACTTGAAAATAACCTTGTTTCACTAGGTGCTAGTGGACCAATTCACTATCCGTAGCAATTGGTCCCCATTCATTGGGGGGTTGACTAGTTTCACCATGTCTAAATCACTCAAAATCTAGTGAAACCCAGAATGAACTAGGACACATTTTGGTGTAGTGAAGATATTATACATATTTTTTGTTGCAATTGTCTATAATTGAAACTTATAAATTATTTCCCATAATCTTTGAAGATAATGTTTTAATTATTAACGAACATTTAAATTAATTTGATAACTAATTTATATTTAATAGTGTATGATCATTCATGTTAAACAAAATGTTGAATGAACATTTATCAAATCGTTTATAAAACCAAAGCAATAACATCCTTTGCAAGTTGTTATCTAAAAGCCAAACACATAACATTAAGACGAATGTTAGATTTGACAATTCAAAATAATATTCCTACCGGCACCAAAGTTACATCGTGATTCAATAAATGACAAACTTCATCACAACTCCAAGTTGGAAAATGGATGAAACTTTTGAACTGCTCACAAAACATGACATGATATAAAACATAATACATGTGTTTACAAAGGCACCCACTTCCTTCACCAACCTAATGAATTTGAAATTGTTCTTACAAAATCCAAACAAATGCAAGTTAAAAAGTTCCCTATTGTAATTTCATATTACTTTTTATTTGGATTTTGGTGAGATATAATCTTATAAATTTGTCCATATTTAAAAGGGGGAACCTCCAATGGTGGGTTTACAGTTGGAAGGTTTACAATTATGACAGATGCGAACATTAAACACCATCTTCCAATAAATGGTATTCTTCCATTATGTTCATCCATAATTCCTAATTAATTCTTAGTTAACTTTTAGTTAAATTTTTGTTAATTTTTAATTAAGTCTGAATTAATTTTGAGTTAACTTTTGGTTAACTCCTAATTAAGTCCCAATTAAATCCTAGTTAACTTATAATTTTTAGTTAAATCCTATTTAAATTTAATTAATTCTTAGTAGACTACTAGTTAAGTCCAAATTAACTTTTAATTAAATTTCAATTAAATCATAGTCGATTCCCAGTTATGAAGGTTCCCAAAAAGTTTATTTACTTGATGCACACATAGTAGCCTCCTTAGAAGCTTCCTTGAGCTAGGTTCCCAAAAGGGTGTAAATAGGAATAGAACCCTTCGTTTTTTTTAATTTGTTCAACACCAATCTCAAGCACCATTTTACACCATAGCCTTGTCAAGTTTTTTCCATGTTCATGTTTACATACGTTAGCATAATAAAAATCCATCTTCACGTTTATCATGCACATCTTGTGTTCTTGCTCTTAGATCTTCTATTCTTGTTTTTTGAATCACAAAATTTTGTTTATGCTCCTTGTTTGAAAGTTCAATTTAAACCTTTCCTTTAGCATTTGTTCTCATGGTTTTTCATGTCCTTGACAAAAAAAATCGACTAGCCTCCCATTCATTGTAATGTAGATTTAACATCTTGAATGACATTATACAATGAACAACCTTATCGTTACATGATGTTGGCCACGACATTTCATCCACTAACCTATTTATAGGAATGGAATTTTCCCGTCCAAATAGGCTTTGAGGAAAGATTGGTTGTCATTTATTTTGAACAAATTTTGTTTCCTCAAAAGACTTGATTTCATCTTGGGTGAGATTAATTTCAGCTCAAACATGCCAAATTTCCAAAACGGTCTATCCAATGCATACTTGCATTTTATGCCACCAATGCAATAATTCATATCATCTACACAAAACCAGAACTTGTGTAGTTTTAAGGGTGCACCAAGGTACTAAAACCACAACCTTGAGTAAGTTCAAACAGGGACACCAATAGAAATTGGCTTGGTAATTATCCTTATATCATAAGAATGTTTGGTGGATTTTTGCAATGTGGAACATTGAACATGTGACGTAGGGGGCATCTTTTAATATGCCAAACTCCATCTCCACATGACCCCTCAAGGACCTTAATATCTTCCTAAATTTGATTTGCAACAAGTTGTTCAATGTCCACACTTGATCTGGCAATTCTATGGTTTACATGAAGATGAGAAAAATTCACATGGTTGTGCTTATGTGAATCCATTTTTGATCTAGGGGTTAGGTTCACCTTGCATTTGTAGGAGCCAAAGATTTCTTCACCTTCCATATGTGCGATTCTAACTATGCAAGCTAAACCCAGGGAATATTTTAGAAATACATTTGCAAGTTGCTTTAGATCTCCAAATTGGGTCCTAATTGACCACCTTGCTTGAAATGAGAATATAATGTCGATTATTTGAAAGCTCGAACATAGTCATCTAATGTCGTAACATATAAATAGGCTTCCCTTTTCCTAGACTGTTGAAGCCATACATTGTGCATTGTTTCTAAAAGGTTACATGTGGGCATGTTTGTAAACTCTTCCCAAAAAAAAATTTGCAAGGAAAAAAAAAGGTTTGTTATGCTATTTTTTAATGACTAATACCATAGATGTGAAATTATTAGAATATGGGGTCAAAAAAGAGGTGTGGGAGGGTTGAAAACAATACATGTATCATAAATCCTCCCCATTGTCTCACATGAAAGTGCCAAAAATGAAGCCAATTCTCCAACTCTTGAAGTCCAACTTCATCAGCTACCCTTAAAGAATACCACAAACAGGGGATTGGTGCATACCGAACATCTACATCTTCCAAAGAAATGACATTTTTGTATTCATAGCATAATGTCCTATGTTTGTTTTGCAACTTTAGCTTGATTTATTGTTTTGTGTGTCTATCCATGGATTGACTCTAGTGGAAAAAACAAATTGTCAACCATCGATTCATTTACATTTTCGCTACCATAGACAATTCGAATTGGCTTAAACACTATTGGCCATCAATCCTTTGAAGTTTGAATTAGGAATACCATTATTGGTCATCACATTGTTTAAATTCTGCCACATTACACATTGAACCTTGATGTCTTCAAATTGCATGTCACATATTGCAATCGTCATGACCTTGCATTAGAAAGAATCATACACATGGTTGGCAAATGTCATCCAACCTTTGACACACTTTACATGATCAAACATGATCCAAGTGGTTTGAAGGTCACCCCTAGGCTACATCCACTTGACTAAATCATAGCCACTACCATCTCCATTCATAGACACCTTGAACAAACACACATTATTTACAATTTATTGCCCTAGAAAACAACTATCCAAAATGTAATAACCAATATTCACTTTTAGAACGAGAATGCTAGAAACGTACCTTATGTTCCTTGGTTGATGCTTAAAAGAAGCCATTAAATTCCGGACATTGGGAAAAGACAAAATGATGAACTTGTCCATCACTTAGTGCAACTTGTCACCTTTAAAGACTTCCGTTGGCCTTTATCCATTTTCATTCAGCAAGTGCTCCGATAGGACAGTTTTACTTACAACCAATGCAATGGTCAACATGATAGCCCTTGGTGTGCAAAATGCCTCCTCCTTGACTAGGGATTTAACTTACTCAAACACTTATCTTAAACAATGTTTCGCCACCAAGTGATCATGCATACTTAAGTGAATTACTGTTTGAGTCAAATTTTCTTACTCGAGCACGATGTAATACATCAATTTTCGACATCAAAATAATATTCTGAAAGCTTCTTGGAAGATTTTTTGCAATGATCTTAAACCTTCCAAAATTTACCCTCCATTCCAAACTAAGGTCACCAATGATTGGAACCTGATAAATAGATATAATAACATTATTGTTGGCATCATATGCATCATCCTTGGAAATATGAATAGTTCCTAAATGGAAACCGAACATTGCACATAAGCATTTATCTATGGCATGCGAGATTCCAAATTCGTCAAAAGGTATAACGAGCTTAACCTTACCCTTGGTATGAAAAGTAACCATTTTATTAAAGCAAAGGTTTGCGTAGTGAGGTGGAAACATTCTACAAATAACAATATTATATGAAAAAAACAAATGACAATTGTCACATTATCAAGAAACCCACAACAACAAAAATAATGATCATTGGAAAACAAGAAGAATGTTCAATGCAAAAGAAATTTTAGTTTCCAATTGGGATGGGAGATACTTAATTAACTTGAAAAATGACAAAGGAAAGGGGAAGATCACAGGACCAATTGGAGTAACAATATGGCGGCAAGTTGCACAAAAAAAAAAAAAAGGAAGGACCCAAAATTAGGCCAAAACAACGGCAAAACATTTGGAGAGGCCACCATGACTTGCACAAAGAGGAAACAAGAAAAGAAATAAGCAATGACGAGACACTTGTATATTTCTTATACAATTGAGTCCACTGAAAGTGAAGCAAACGATACCAATGAAAGAGAGAAAATGGGCATGATGATGCAGAAATAAACAAAAGGAAATGAAGTCTACATGAAGACCATATTGGTGGCAAGGTTGACAAGGAAATTTTTTTTGGATGTGAACAAGATCACAATGGAAGAGTTATGAATGGCAATGATGGTTTTCAGATACCCTTGGATTTTATCATCCGCTACACCTAGATATTTTTTAACCAAATATGCGATCTAGGAGATTTGATCTACAAAGAAACCATTGAGGATCTTTTAGAACAAACACACAAATGTTGTAAGAAAATTAAAACCTACAACTATGCAACTAACCGTTCCTAATAAATGCTCTTTATTATCTTATCTTGATATGAATAGCCAATAATATCAAGGTCCTATATTTAGTGGTACCCAAAAAAATGATACCATCTAATTTGGGAGATTAATTTGCAACCATTATTGCCAATGTTCTAACATGTATTAATCTCCTGACCTCAATGTTTTAGTAGTTGTTAGTAAATTAGGGTGAATTCCCAAACTTACCCATAAGTAATTTTGGCCTTAACTTTTGAGATAATTTTAGCCATAAGCTTTAATCAAATCAAAGATTAGTTGTATGAATGGGAAAGGAGTAGATATTATTAATCAAAAATTTGTGAATTCATAAACAATTTAAAGTATAGTTAGGAACTAATAATAAAAAAATGGAGTAAGACAAGGCATAGTATCTTTTGAACACCAAAAAAAATCCAACAAAATAGCTAACAGAAAGGCCACTACTTGGAATCGATTGGGATCCTATTATTAATATCAAAGTGTCATTAGATGCAAATGGCCAAATGATAATTATAGTCGAAAAACCCTAAACCTAGAAATGAGGCATTAAAGCAGGAATTTTTTTTGATGATATTCAATTTTAACATATCTATAAAAAAAAATGGAATAATAACGAAATGTCACATTTGGAATGAAATGTCACATTTGGGCCATAAACAATACAAAATTTAATGGTAGTTATAACTACAACAACGATTAGTTTGAGATATTCATTAAATGGAAGGGAGTTATTATGGTACTATTAGAAAGGGTATTAGCAAGTTCGTTATCGAGGAAGTTTTAGAAAGAGTACTAACAATTTAGTTATCATCAACAAAAAGTTAAACATTCAATGCAACAATTACGAAAAAATAAAGAATTTCTTGAAATCGACAATATGATTATCAAATAGCAACTTTAGATAACACAAAAAAGTCTTTCTGTCCTAAAATTAGGTCACAATCGTAATAAAAATTTGGAGACACCCATAGAAAACCCTGACTAGCTTAAGATGTACATTAAATAGAATAAAGAAGAGGTTTTGATCAATTATTTCCCATATACAAATAATTACCTTAAGTAATAAGCAAGCTCCCATGAAAGTAAAAAGATGTAGAGGGCATAACTCGGCGCACAAAAAGGCGCGATAAAAAATATCTACAATGGTGAAGAGGGCTCAAAGAGGTGCAATGAGGATACCAAGAATCCAAGTGAATCTTATTTCAATGTTGAGAAATGTTAAGAAATGTGATTATTTTCTCACCAAATTGTTTCAGTTATAAATGTTTAACTTCTTGGATTCTTGAAAACCAAAAAACTCAAACTTGGGGTGCTAAGGAGGAGCTCGATGTGCAAGTGTGACAATGATTATGATGAGGTATGCGACTCAAATATGAAAGTTAGTAGAACCTTATAGTTGTATTTTTGGAGTTGCAATTAAAAGATATTGTGAGTAGAGATCCACTTTCAACTAATATAGGGGTTGGCATTGTTTTCTATTCTCTAAAAGGTTGGAAAAGAAAGATCCGGTGAGGGAACAATGGATGACAAAACCAACATTAAATTCATAAACAACAAACATTTAGTAATACTCTTTAGGTTATTAGTTAATATTTTAGGGTTTTTGGGAGTATATAAGAAGGTTCGAGTTCTCATTTCTTCCTCTTTGTGGAATTGTGGGTGTAGGAGGAAGGAGAGGAGGAGGAAAGCTTAAAAGTTCTTAAAATCGTGCTCAAGAGCTAGGTATGTTTTATTTTCCTACCTTTTTCATGTTTTTTTGCTTTGTTCTCCTTGAGCATGCGTGTTTTCGATGCATGAAAAACTCAAGTTCAAGTTTGGATAAGAACTTGAGCTCAAGTTTTTTTTTTTTTTTTTTTTTTTTTTTTAAAAAATATTTTTTTTTTTTTTTTTTTTTTTTTTTTTTAATTTTTTAAAAAAAATTTAATTTTATTATTATTTTTTTAATGTGTTTTGTTATGTATGCAAGCGTTGCTGAACTTAGTGGGGTGCATAAAACCCGAGCTTGAGCTTAGGCTCATTGTTTTTGTTTTTTGGTTTGTATTTTTTGCCAAGTTACTTTCGGCACCAATAATAGCTCAAGGGGGCATGTAGAACTTGAATTCAAACTCGGGTCTGAAATCAAACCCAAGTTTGAGTTTGAGTTCATCGTTTTTGTTTTATTTTGGTCTATAACTTCCAATGAGCTATTCTCGACACCAATAGTAGCTTAGTGGGGTGTTTTGAACTCAAGCTTGAGCTCAAGTTCTTTTTTTAATTATTTTGGTTTGCAATTTCCATCGAACTACTTTCGACATTGAAAATAGCTTGGGGGGTGCATTGAACTCGAACTTGAATTTGAATTTTTTTTTTTGTGTAGGTTTTATAGAACTATTATTGACATTGAGAGTAGCTTGGTGGGCTTGAAGAACCCAAGCTCAAACTTGGGTTTGAAAAATGGACTCAAGCTTGAACTTAATTTCTTGTTTTTTATTAATTTGTGCAAGAACTATCAAGTTATTCTTGGTGGCGAGAGTAGTTTGATTGGGCTTGAAAAACCCAAGCTCAAGCCTACTTGGGTCCCAAAAAAGGACCCGAGGTGAAAACATGGTAAAATGCATACAATTCAATCACCTTTGCAGTCAACTTGTCAAGCTAACAAGAAGTAGGATTAAAATCCATCATAAAATTATTATACATTTTTTTTTTTACTTAAACGATGAAAAAAAAGATAATTTTTCACTATTATGAATTAATTTTAAATTTTACATTGTAAAAATAGGTTTCAAATAGACTTTTCTACATGTAAGTAACTTTTGAAGCCTTTGTGCAATGTAACATTTGTTTCAAGTATGTGTCAAGTATATTCTACCAAAGAAAAAGTAAAATTTATTTATTTTCCTTTCTTTCAATATACAATGATCTTTAGGTTATAACTTCACGCAAATTTATTTCATTAAAATTTTTAGTGAAAAAATATTTTTGAACACCATATTGGTTAGTCAAATTCAAAAGTACTTATTCCCTACTTTTATTATTCCAAAGTTTTTCAAATTTTGTATTTAATTTAATACAAACCCAATAGAAAGCACCATGGTTTCAAAATGAAATTTAAGTAGAAATTGAATCTATTTTCTTATGTTTTTGAAACAATCTCTTTTTAAACTTGATATTTTTTCATCAAATTTTTTTGTATAAAATACCATACTTTCACCCCTCGAGCTTGAGCTCAAGGTTTTTGTTTTTTTTAATTTTAAAATTATTTTTAGGAACTGTCGAACTACTTTTAACACCAAGAATAGTTTGGTTGGGCTTGAAAAACCCGAGCTTCCATTTTTATTTTACTTTTTGGTTTGCATATTCCACCAAGCTACTATTGGTGTTGAGAGTAGCTCAAGGGGGTGTGTTGAACCCAAACTCAAGCTCAAGTCCAAAAAAAGACCTAAGCTTGAACTCAAGTTTTTTTGTTTTAAGAACTGCTAAGCTATTATCAATGCCAATAATAACTCAATTTTCTTGTTTTTTTTTTGGTAGGAACCACTAAGCTACTTTCAATGCTAAAAGTAGCTCAATTGAGCTTGAAAAACCCAAGCTCAAGTTTGGGTTTTTTTTTGGATTCGAGTTTGAATTCGAGTTCTTGGTTTTTTTTTGTAGAAACCTCCGAGCTACTTTTAGTGCCGAGAGTAGTTCGATTGAAGTCATACAACCCAAGCTCAAGCTTATTGGGGTTATATCTAACCCGAACTTCAACTGAGGTTGTCCTTTTTCTTGGTTTGTTTTGTAAACATTGTTGAGCGACTCTTGGCATTGAAAGTAGTTTGGTTGGGATTTGGGAACCCAAGCTCAAGCTTGAGTTTGAAATTAGAGCTAGGAGTTTGCAAAAAATGAAGAAAAAAGAACTCAAGCTCCAACTTGGGTCCGGTTTCAAACCTAAACTACTTTTGACATTGAAAGTAAATCAGAGATTCAAGAAGAACCCAAGTTCAAACTTAGGTCCGATTTGCTCGAATTCGGGTTTTTTTTTTTTTTGTTTGCATTCATGGGCTATGCAAGGAGACCCTGAGCTCAAGTTCGGGTCCCAAATGGGACTTGAACTTGAGCTTTGGGTTTTTTGTTTTTTTCTTTTCTTTATTTTGCTTTCTTTGGTTTTGTAAATGATTTTTGCAAATGGTTATGTAGATGATTTTATAGTTTTCAATTTGGTTTTCAGGAACAAATGAGGGAGGCATTCATATGCCCCTCCACAAATGAGATTGTGGAGGTCAATGTTCAACCATCCTTGAATTATTTTATAATCTCAATTTTCTTGTCAATTATTGATTTGTTCTTTCATTAAAGGCTCAGAAGTTTCAGAGGCAACCCAACTCATGGATAACATGTCTTTTAACATGATCATGTAAGATGTTCAAGAGCAAAAGTTCAATTTGACTACGATCTTTGACATGCATAAGATGTTGTCGAAGAAGAAGGCGCGGATGAATATCCCTTTTTGTAGGATGATCTCCATGTTTGTCATGCGTCATGCCCTAAAGATAGATGTTTTAAAAATGGAATAGGCATTTCAAAATGGATATTGTGAGGGAGACAAAATATTCTACGTATCTCCCTTGAATTGGAAGGGAGAAGAGGAGTTTGTTGATTCTTATGTTCATTCTTGGAATGCTCACTAGCGTTTTGAAAATGAGAAATTTGAGCACCTCCTTCTTGGAGATCTGGTTTTAAGTTTCTATCAAATCGTATGTTTTTTGTGTGAGATGGCAACCACAAGCTACAAATTTGGTTACTTTACATCCAACATGTGCATAATGAGGATATTGAGTGGCACTACTTAATGAACGCTATTGTGTTCAATACCTTGCATGGCCTTGTGGAACTCCTCACTACCATGACAAACTTGAAAAAATCAATTTCCACCTTTTAGTTAATGATGTTTTGAATTATTAATGTATGTTCTTTTCCATAGATGTGATGTTCCTGATTCCATCTATTCAATTTTTTCTTTATTCCCATGTCTATGGAGTTTGATCATGTGCAATTGAGCCTCATGCATGAATTTTTTTGGATCCAATCCATTAGCAACATTCCTTTACAACAATTCCAAAATGTTCTCCTAGTGAATGTTTTCAAAAAATGCCAAAGTAAATCTCACAAATCTTGGCTCTCCCTTACACTTTTGTAGTCATGAATAACATATTTTTATTTCAACCCTAAAGCCATAATCACTTGCTCCAAAAACACACTTTAAACATTAAAAGGATTGGTTATAGTGTTTTATTAGTCCTTTTCTATCATTCATTCTAATAATTTTGTTTGAGCCTTATAGGCTTGCTTTATTATGATACAAACCTTCTAGTTGCAAAACATCAATCAATTGTGAAATGTGATGAAAAAACATTCAACAAATCATTAAAAATCTAAAGAGTGGTTACACATTTCATGGTTCCTTTTATCTTGAATGTACCCATAAGTAAGAACTTCCATGACATCCTCGATCAACATACAATGTTAAATAACAATGTAATTTTTTTGAAGGCCCAAGTAATGAAATGTTGAATTCCAACTCTTGCTTCCTCTTCATTCATGTCAATATTTTTCCCCTTCATGCGTTGCTTCCCTTGTAAAACACCACTATGTGGAAAATTACACGAAACACCATTCATGTTGAGAATAAACAATTTTTTCAAGAGAAACAGATGCAAACAAAAATGTCGATGTACACATGTAGCTAATGTAGATGGACACATAGCAATAACCTGCCAAACTAGCCCAAGTTAACATAACAAAATACATAAATCATCATCACATTTTATATTTTTCCAAATATTACAACACTTCCTTTATTAGATCCATTTTCAAAACCAGGGATGAACATGTTAAAATAAATAGAATTACACTAGATACATCTATAGTAGCATCAATCGAATGTGATAAATTTGAACATGAAATCTAGAAAGCCCAACCTTCGATTTTTCTTCATATTTTATCATTACTTTTAACAAACCATTCACCTACCATAGTATCTTGTTAAAATTTCAAATTTGATTGTCATGTTTGCAATAAATAATTTTTGTGTAATATTCGGGTGGATCCCAATCTTATATCCATCTTCTAAAATTAGGCAAGTGCCTAATTAATAAACATTCATAACACCGAACTCTCTATATTTCCTCTCCGATCAACGTAATACTTAATGTCACAACTTGTAATGTTCAAAAAATTTCAATCAATTTCCATACAACTATGTGAGCTTAAAAATGATGTCACAAAATATATTACATCTTATTCTTCATTTTCATTCTTGCAATAGTACAGTAGGACACATCACAACTATTATGGCAACCTTCAAATAATATTTTGTATTTAGGATCGTTCTGATTAATATGTCATGTTACCAAAATGGTTGTTTTCTACAAAACAAGGAGCATCAAGAACTTTGAAAACCAAAGAACTTCCAAGTAAGGAAAAAAAACTCCCAACATATAATTGTCATCTATATCAAAACTTTTAAATGTTTCAATAAAGATCGCATTAAATGGCTCATTGAAAAAACTTTTATATGGGGTATCGTCAACCAACAATGTATTCCTAGCACGAGTATCTAAATACTTAAAAAATAAACATTCAAATTCTTATGGAAGATAGGCTTTTCAAGATTGGAGGAAAGAAAATGAAGATTTTTCATGCAAGACTTTTAGCCAAGTATCTTGGAGGGATCAAAAGTGATTCCGATTTCTCAATGGATTTGATCCAAATAATTATTGATGTTGTGGCATTGGGTTGCAAGCCATATGTACACACTAAATTGTGCCATACATCTTTCGTAGATTACTTTCAATCCAAGCCTCAACACAACAATTCGAAAAAGGACAAGGGGTTTTTGATGTTGAGTTAGAGGCCCCATCTTCTAAACTATCCTGAAATTTGTAATGACCAAAACCCCATTCAAATTGAATGTAACATTAACACAACTCACCTCATGAGATGGCAAGACATCAATAGAACTTGAAGATGAAATAATCTTAACTTCTCATCCATGTAATGCAATAATGTTAAGGAATCCACATCCTTCGAAACCACATCTAGTAGATCAGTTTGGGGCATTTCAATAACTTATCGAGCAAATAAAGAAAATGTTCCTTCATATGATCACCTTTGAGCCTAGAAAGTTGTAAAATTTAATCTCACCTCAATTTCAACTATAGATTGAAAACAATCAAAACTTGGTGAAGTACCCATTTTTTGATCCTTTGATTTCTTGTTCTCTTCACATAGATAATCAAATTTTGAAATATTCTTTAAGCAATCCAAACCTATTGCTACAACTTGTGACTTGAAAAAAGGGTCTTCAATAGAGGAATGAAAACATGGTATCTTATACAAAAAAAGTTGATGAAAAAGTATCAAGTTTAAAAAGAGACAATTTTTCATGAAAACACAAAAAAATATTTTCAATTTTTACTTAAATTTCATTTTAAAACGATGGTGCTTTCCATTGGGCTTGTATGAAGTTGAATACAAAATTTAGAAAAAATTGGAATAATAAAAATAAGGAACAAGTACTTTTGAATTTGACTAGCCAATATGATGTTCAAAAATAAATTTTCATTAAAAAATTTAATGAAATAAATTTGTGTGAACTTATAACATAAGGATCATAATGTATTTATAGGAAGGAAAATAAATAAAATTTACTTTCATTTTGGTAGAATATATTTGACACATACTTGTAACAAATGTTACACTTCCAAAAGTAGGCTTCAAAAACTCCTTATATTCAAAAAAAATTATTTGAAACCTACTTTTACACTATAAAATTTTTAAATTAATTAATAATAATGAAAAAGTATCTTGTTTTTCATCATTTAAATTAAAATATTAAATGTATAATAATTTTATGATAGGTTTGAATCCTTATTAGCTTGATAAGTAGATTGCCAAGGTTATTGAATTGTATACTTTGCCATGCTTCCACCCAGGGATGCAGATATCACTAAAAGTGACTCACTGCATATAACAAAAAGACCACCAAAAATAATTACACACTAAATAAAATAAAATTGCACCAATTTCAAAACCTGAAAGAGGAAGCACAAGTTACCTACCGTGATCCTTCCTTGTGATTGGATTTCTACTCAAATCTTCCTCCTTTGCAACTTGTATGGCCACCTCCTAAGAAGAAGGAATCTTAGCTCCCAAATTGTGGCAATGCAATGACTTCCTCTCACCACCAAGCATATAATGTGATCCTGACTTTCCCCAACATGTACCACTTAAGCAATAAAATTTAGGATGGATCTAAACATGAAGCATTATAGAAGCCACAATTTTCCTACACAATCCCAACAGATCCTTAATGGGTTTTGTGTAATCTACATGGAGTCAAAGTACCTTGCCCAAAACCAAACAATAAGTGATGAGATAATTTAGCCCATCAGAAGAAAAGCTGATGATGATTTCCAATGCTCTCAAAACAAAGGAATTTCAAATTTGTAGTTATCAACTAACTAATGCATTCACAAAGCTTACATCTGAATACAAACCTGGAAAATGTGCCCAAGATGTCCCCTTCATCTCTCCCATGTACACTGTACAGCTTTTCCAATCAATGTCCAAGCAATCACAGTTTAGAAAATGTAGATGAATCACATTCCAGCAATCATACCTTCTCCACTTGTGCTCTCTACGTGGGTAGACAATCAATGGTTTTTGCAATTTCACCACACTGATCTACACACGAATTCTTCATTACTTCAAGACCCAAGCAGTGTCTGGGAGACTTCAACACCACCAAGGTGAAACCATTTGTCAAAGCCACAGTCAGATATTGAAGGACCAGAAGTGGTAATAGAGCAAACTCAAAGCTCAAAGCTCAAATATACATCTTGGAACACATTGTGGTTCACATATGACTTTGCACCTAGAAGGCCATGTTGGTCAATGCAGCAAATAGTACAAAAGATTGAAATTTGTGGCCTGAATAATTCTTAGTTACAAAAGTGTTAATGGAAAGCGTAAACGCCTAGTATGCTCCAAACATCCTATTGCTTCTATTTGAATTCAAGCACTGGCAACTTTCTTGGCAGAAAGAAGATCAGATATCTGGTTTGTGTAAGCATCGGGCTGGATGGAGTTGTCAGGGCTTTGGAGTGTCTCCAGAGTTGTTACTCCTGCAGAGCACCAAGAACACCTGTGAGAATTAATATGACAAAGAAACAAGCTCTTTGTCTTGGTCCATGTAAAGCAGTACAATAGAGAAGTGGTAGTACTGAGAGGATGTACAATAATAGAAGGAGAATCAGTTGTAGAGTACCAGAGAGGACAAGCAAAGTTTTGCAGCCACCATTCTGCCCAAAGAGAATATCAGTATCAAGCCTGTCGCCCACCATGCAGATCTCCGACTTGCTGATTTTGAATCTGGCAAAACAATTTGGAAAAGCTTAAACAACATCATGCAACTTCTGCCTCAGGCCTGCTTCAACAAATGCAAGCTATCAGACTGCTTGTTTCACACAGTGAAGTCTAAGTCAAGATACCACAGGTTCAGAAGGGCTCCAAGCTGACCAGTAAACTGTCATCATGAAGCATTGCTGACAGCATTCACATGCAAAGTGTTCATGAATAGAGTTAATAAATATAACAGTGAATCTCAAACAATGAATAAGCTTCACAAAAGACAATCAAAGCAAATAAAGTCAAAAAGCCAGAAGTGAGCTAGACAGAAAATAATGCACAGATCATTAGCAGACCGGCAGGCATTAATGCATGGCCATTTCACAACTGGAGGTAACAAAGTGTTGCACAAAGTCAAGAAGAAACATATGAGCCAGAGAAGGTGGGGAGAGTAAGAAAAGACTTCATACTCTGAAGCAAGATAGTCCATCATAAATGTTGAGGGCTTGCCCACTACAAGTGGCTCCTTCTTTGTGGAACCTTTTA
>Ga0209611_10007397_pt1 | contig 17617 bp, 14 predicted proteins | sample S1TSphgellanicum_3_FD_187693 | JGI IMG/M metagenome (GOLD analysis project Ga0209611, IMG submission 187693) | Host-associated microbial communities from peat moss isolated from Minnesota, USA - S1T2_Fc - Sphagnum magellanicum MG (SPAdes) (version 2) | ecosystem: Host-associated > Plants > Peat...
AGGGTTTTAATTTCATGTATGGTTAGGTCTAAACTTTACGTCTACTAATTAGGGTTTAAGATGTGGCTAGTAATTATAAGCCTCTACTTATGGGTTAAGGTTCATTTTAGGGTTTCCAATACAAAAAAATCCTATGAAGACACTTGGTAATACACATTTCATACCATTGACAGGCGCCAATCTCACAACCATATACCACATGCAAAGTTTGTACAAAACCTTATAATTTTAACTTTTATAACATTTTATAACATTTTAGAATATATTGATTGTTCCTCACTAGATTATTTGTTCAAAATTTTGTGTGGAATTTATCGACCACTTCACATTGATTTCAAAATATTCAAACCTTCCAAGGTGAAAACCCGAACTACCCTATTGGTATTTGCAACCTTCTGAACCACCACCCTCATAATATATTGTCAAAGTTTTACCTTTCAAATAGGATATGCAAGAAGTGGCATAAGAAGGCAGATGCAAATGGTAGACATTGAAATCCCAAGTGCATACCATTGACATGTTTGTTACTTGAAACTTTGATGCCATTTGCTTTGATATTTGAACCTAAGGCCCATGATACTTTAGCCAATATCATCTAAGAAAGTCACGTCTACCCTTGTTTCATCATTATAATCTTGCCCAAAAGAGATAATTTGAAGAAAGGGAGAGGACAAACTACTTGATCAAATTTGTTAATGTAGACTTTTATTAGTGAATGGGAACTACAAAACATTATAATTTTTTCTTACCCAACTATTGATCTCAACAATAGATTGATGCAAAACAAGTTCATTGAATTTAATTAGATTTGACAAGGGGATATGACCTTGATTAGATTCGAAACTCATTGTTGGCCGACAAATAACAGGTTGTGGCAAACAAATTGCAAATTCACTTACAATAATAGATTGGCAATTTATTACATTTAAAAGAACCATATATTCAATGTCCTCTTCCATTAAATCTGCAAAACAATTAAGGATTCAAGATCTATAAGCCCATCACAAATATTCTATCATGGCCCAAGTTCTAGATCAACATGAATGTCAGTTATACATGTTCATGACAAAAATTCATTCCATATATACACATGAATTCCAAAGACATTATCTATCAATAGCCAATTTTTTTTTTAAATGCACAATATAGATATGAATGTTCATAACTAGTTTTGAAGTACATTTCAAGACAAACATATACCTTTTTCACAACTTGTAATGATGATAGACGAGGAAGAGTGTTGCACCTACATTTTGAACAAAAAGATCAAAGATTTCAAGAAGTTTATTACAAGTTTATGTCACATAGCATTAAAAGATGCATCATCTGAAACTATTCAAGTTTTATTGTATATATATTATCATCAAATTGGGGATTGCTATTTGGTGAACGTGTGAGCAAGAGCTAGAAGGCATATTTTAATTATATTCCATCCATGTTAGCTAAAATATTCCCTAATAGATTTTGATGACATGTTAGAATATACCTTAACAAAAGTATATTCCTACCATGTGGATTTGCCACATGGATGTCCAACAACAATGTCTCTGTTCAATTAAATGTAAGTACATAAATCTATCAAGGTTGGTGCCCCGTGTGTTAAAGTAAAAAAACAGTTTTTAGCAACTTTATTAAAAATCCTAACCCTTGGTTTCAAACATGTCCTATGTGGCATAATATTATCTATGAACAAAAGCACATTCTACATTGCCACATCATTCATGGCCATTGTCATCCTTGCCGTTATAATGGGAAATAAATTAAATATAGCTATAACATGAACTTGTTAGCAAAACACAAGTGGTCAAATATAATAATTATCTATACAATACAAAAATCTTTTGACAAAAGATATTTCAGTCATTCTAACAACACTATTGTGAAATACTAAGTTATTTAAAAAAACACATTGAAAATTTGATGCATAGTTTGCAAATGTGATATTATAAAGGGTTAGGTAACTATGGGCATCACTGTAGGAATGTAAGAAAAGAATGTGAGAAATTGACAAGTATGGTATTATGAATATTTATATAGAACCTAGCAATGCCACTCTCCATATAAAATCTAATTGTCATTGTCATAAAATCTAATAGGTCTATGGCCGTTGTTACATATGTTAAGAGATTATTATAATGTAATGCAAACCACATTCTAATTATTTGAGAAATGGGCATTTAATTTGTGATTTTTTGTGCACATATTATTAATTACAATTTATTATTTTGTCATGCCATTAATTTTTTGCTCTTGTTAAGGGAGTAGGTTGATTACATTGTTTTTGGATGTACTAGGCATTAAGGATAGGGATTGATCATTGGACATTAGAGGTTTAAATTTGGAATTCTTCCCTAGTCTTGATTCTTGTACTTGGGGACTGCTCAAAGATGGGAGTTCTAGGGAAGTGATTTTCATTCTCAAACACATAGTTTTGAAGTAAGGAAATAGATGTAAGTACTTTATAGCAGAAACTACATATTCTATTTTTTGATATACCATAAATTTGATCTTACTATTTGATTCCATTTCAACAATACATGGAATTGTTTTGTTATATTTTGATTTAAGTTTTTAGTAAACAAGGGAAGTAGAAACTTATGTAGTAATATCCATATTTAGATTATTGTGTGGATTATATGTAGTGTCAAAAACATAATGAAATGAATTGTAATTCTATTTTTGGTTTTCTACATTGCATCTTGAAATATAGATTCTGGTTATCTAAAATAACCCTGAATTTGGTGTTTTAATGAACTGCAGACATAGGTGTGTTTAGAATCCAGGTAGAAATTGTGAATGTGTGAATATTGTAGTGCGAGTATGTTATAGTAAGTGTGGAATAATTCTGTAAGAATTTAATCCACATCTACCATTTAGCGACCATCTTTTTGGGGAATTTTTTTTTGTTTTGTTACATGTATGAGAGGGTTTTTGCATTTTTTGTTGTTTATACTATAGACGAAGGTGTTCAAAATAATGGTTTTGTTTTCAATTCAAATTTTAAAAAGGTATGTTAGCAAGCACCATAAGTATAAATGGTTGACACTATAAGGATTGCAAAACAATCTATAGACTTTGAAGAATAAGGATTGTGGAATAAGATGAATTGAATGGTGACCTAGAGTTTATAGCAGCAATTGGATTTGAAAGCAAATCGTCAAGGTCTAAAGAGAGAAACAAAGGACAATTTTGAAAATGGAGAGGAGTGTGCGGGAATAACAGAAACCCCATATTAAAATCTAATGTTGGAAAACAAGTTTTGAAAACAGAAGAAAGACTTGTAGGGCACATGTCATTTCTACCATAAGAGGTGGTAAGGCACGAGGTGGACTAGTGGTCTTCAAAGAAGGCATAGTTACATACAACAATTTCCACAAAAAGAAAAACAATCAAATACTCATCTAAATGAGTGGACCATGTAGTATATTTCTTAGTCGCAATCTATAGTTTAGAGTCGTAGAGATCAAGACAAAGCATGGACTTCTATAGTACTCGATCAATTGTTGGAAATCTTAAGTCCAAAATTGATGATTAATCGAAAAAAGTATTTTACAAAATGTATGTAACCCTATTTGTGTACTAATCTACATCTCTAGATTATTATGAACCAATGGAAAACTAGGAGGTGGAAGAAAACATTAATATTGATGTGCTTGAAGAGATTGAAGAAAACTACTTAAGATCATCTAAATATGCAAAGGCATAGGTGAATGTGTTGGATGAAGTACCACAATCATACTCACATCATGGAAATCCAGTGTTGGATCAAACAAAAAATATAGCTAAAACTAGGGATCATGAATATGTGGATTCAAAGGTAGCCAAATTATTTTAAAGAATCTTTGCATTTTGTGAGGAAGAAGGAGAGTAATTATGGATTGTCCTTTTGTGCCTTTCCACATCAGAGAATTTTTTTTGTTAAACATGTGGAGTTACAAAATGTGGCAGAGCATCAATGGATTAATCATAGGACCATGAACCAAAAGTTTTGTAGTTTAAAATAGACTGAGAGGCATGGAGTTGGGAGGTCAATTGGGACCACACAGTTGACATATTCGTCCATCCATTCAATTCAGGAGCAAGCTACCAAAGGTATATTCACATCCACATTTTGCACCCCATAGGATACCAATGGGTAACCATAAAATTGTTAAACTCGAATTAATTCAGCTTCACCAAGAGTGTCAAAAGTAATAGTTGTTAAAATTTGGAAACAACCTATTGGAATAGAGGTTATTCAATCACTTAATGTTGCACCCAATACAAATGTTGTCAAAGGTGGAGTACTAATTAGAGCTGCAACAAACTTGGGTTGTGGATCGGGTGGGGTTCCAATGGGAAGGAATTTGAATGGGAGTTTGGGACTACCAACAACAACCACTGGAGTTGTTGGGACATCCTAGATGGTGTTTACTAATTCGATAATAACTACTCATGTAAATAGAACTACAAAATGACCACCGATGAGCTTAATAGCTTTTGGAAGGTACATAAGTATAGATGTTAAAAATCCAATAAGGGGGTATCTAAAACCGTATGTCATAACTTCAAAAATCCTCGATCAAAGCAATGGCCATTCTATGAGGCCAAACATGGTAGCTTTTAAGTACCTTGACATCAAAAAAGATGTTAATCTAGATGCTCATGTCAAAGTGTTCAATTTTGCAATGAAGGTAAATGCGGAAACCTTTTAAAAGTATATGATGAATGCATTCAACTATATGTTAAGAGATATAACATTAGACTGGTGCCATAATTACATGTCAAAATTTCCTAACTGTATTTTTTTGGAGCTTACACATGCATTTTGCAAACATCATTGAAAGATTCAAAATAACAAGCAAACATACATGGAGTTGAAGAACATGAAGCAAGAGGAGACTAAGAAGGTAGAGGTACTTATGATCGAATTCAAAAGCTCGTTCATGGGTTATAAATACCAACCATAGACAATTTTTTGACTACTATGTTTAGGGCAAGCTTGCAATCATACCTTAGAATTACAATTACATGCATGAAGCAATCAACATTATAATAACATAAGGAGGCAGCAATGTTGTATGAAAAAAGAATGATTATTACTGAAGCAAGGAATGCATGTTTAGTACCATAAAATATTATATAGGCAACACCACCAAAAACACAAAGTAATGTAGGGAAGATTAACAAGTATTGCACAAATTATGGAATGATTAATCATAATGTGGAGACATGCAAAAAAAAGGAGCAAACCATAGTGGTAGCCACATAGGCAACACAACATAGTAAAAAACCACAAAAGACATCTTCATATGCATGCCACATCTATGGTTTGAATGGACATAAAATGACAAATTGTCCAAAGTTTACTAAGATGCATAAAATGTTTCATGGGATATCCAAATAGTAATTAATAGTAAAACTTCTAATCAAATTGTAAGTTGGATTTGGAAAATTAGAAGAATTTGACAATGTGGAACCATATCATTAACCAATAATAGAACAATCCAAAGTCCTTCTAAAGTGTCATATCAAATCAAACAAACAGATAAATTTTGTGCAAGTGATTGGATTATAGTGGCATGGGGTTCACAAGTTGGTCAACATTCAACCCGATTAATGATATAACAACATCACCAATTCATTTTAACAAGTACGAGCTATTAGGTTAAACATGTAGTTATTCTTCATGGACAAATCAAGACTTCACGAATACTTAAGAGTATGTCAAAAAAATTATTATGGTTATTGTTAACATTAAACCAAATAGGTGAAGGTTTGTATATAAATTCCTTACACAATGTAAAAAAATGTTTGTTAGGTCAATAAATTAATAACATTTGATCATCTTAACAATGTAATTTGACAAATTATAATTGTTCACATTTGTTCTTTTAGTGAATTAGATGGAAATGTAGTTGATTGATTCTAGGAATTTCATCTTTATTGTCCGAAACATCCATTACCAACACGTTTGTCATGTAATTGAATGGCGATAGAATAACACTAAATTGTCAGAATTGTAGTAGGGGACAACTTTTGCTCTAACTAAGGATGTTAGTAAATTATTAATAGCTTTTACTTAATCCATTTAATGATTGGCATCAAACCCAACAGACACATTGAATAATGAATTGTCCTAACACATAAAAAACCAATTTGAATCGATAATTGTTAGGTATATTTTCCTTGAATGATCACGGGTATAAGAGGGGATGTAAGAAAAGTCAGAAAATGACATCATCCTTCAAAGAAAAAAATATAAAAGCCATAGAATGGATGTAAATGGAACATTTTTCAAATGCAGAAGGTTAGGCCCAACACATGAATAGAAGAAGGCATTGTAATAAATGGACTCATATCAAAATGAATAAGTGAAAGCTAACAATGGCACTGAAGAATATAGGGGGATGCGACTTGTGAGTTCTTAAACAAAATGTCTCAACCCCACTTTGAGGGAAGTGTGCGGTCGCCACTCGCACTCCCAAAAATGGGACTTGAAAGTCCTCCGAGACTCCTGAAAACTCAGAGCGCAATTGTAGGCGTCAAAATACCTTGCATTGAAATGTTTTTTAAACTGTTGAAAAGGTCCTGAAGTGTAGATGTCCAAAATGGCCTTGCATGAGTCATTTGGACATCTTCAGCACAAGTTATGGTCAAAAGAAGGGCAGGGAGTCAAACTGGCAGTTTGACTCCCGACCATTAAAAGTCGGGAATCGACTTGATCCCGGTGTGTGCAGGTAAAGTGAAACACACCGTTGAAAAGCTCTCAAGGAGAACTAAAACTTTGTTCAAGACCTCGTTGCAATCTGAGCTTGGGGTGAGAAGTTATGAACGTCCAAAGTCCCGGGAGTCCAAACCAGGATAGTTTCGGGACTCCACTTTGGGAGTCCCGGGAAAAAGTGCCATTCCGATGTAAGTGCGATGGTGAGACGCAGAGAATACTATATGGGGGAAGGTGGTGGCTTCCCCCAAGTCCAGGCCGTGGTGAGTCAAGTGAGTCCAAGGTTGCCTGTGGCTTGTCCCAACATTGAAAGTGTGTAGAATGAGTTCTAACCAACTTGTTGGTTGGATTTGGATGCAAGACCGAATAACTATGTAGCTTGTCCCTCTTCCTAATCTAATCCCGAAGCTTTCAGCACGCCTCTCTCACCCCCTTTAGTGCTGGAAGCTGGGAGTGTGCCCAGAGTCCCCCGCATTTTCGCAACTTGAATGACTTAGCCCCAACTTGGCGCTAACTAGGGACTTGGGAGCGCGTCACGTGGTATCAGAGCTCCGGTTGAGCTCGGTTCACTTCTTGGGAGTTTCGGATGGCACCCAAGAAGAATCGGAAGCAAGCTCAAGAGACCATGTTAGAAGAACCCAACGAAGATCATGTAGTCCTACCGGAATCAATTGGGGAGGAGGAACCAAGAACTCGGGAGGCCCAAGATGAGCTCGAAAGTTAAGAGGAGCAACGGAGCTCGGTCCTATTCACCCAGGAACAATTGGAAATCCTCCTCAAAATGAATAGGCCCGACTTTAGTGAGCTGGTTGCAGCCCTCAAAGGAGGAGCATCCAAGGATGCGAGGTTCCAACCAGCCAAACCCGGGAACTTCGATGGTGCCCGTGATCGAAAGGTTGTGGACATTTGGCTTACAAAAATGGAGGATTATTTACATGCCGCCACATGGTGGAGGACAAAGAGAGAGAAGAGGAAGGGAAGAACCATGGCTACACTTGGGAATTCTTCAAGGAACGCGTCGAGACCGAATTTGTCCCAAGGAACTCCGATTACATCTCGAGGTGCAAACTTCGCGACCTTGTGAATACCACAAATGAAAATATGAGGCAATATGTGAGGGCTTACTCCGAATTCATGTTGGAGATTTGGCACATGCTTCAACCGCAACGAGATGGGGCATTACTCCAAGGATTGTCCCAAGTCCAAAGTGTGGAATGGGGGTTCTAAGGTAATGGCCCTCAATGCCAACCTAGCCCAAGCTAAATACAATTGACTCATCTTCTTGAAGGGGAAGATTGCTAAGCGGGATGTGTTATGTCTTTTGGACACAGGGGCTTCTCACAACTTCATAACCCGAGAAAGCGCCGAAAGGATGGAGCTCCATTTGGAGGAGCTCAAGGCACCCATCAAGGTGCATTTCGTGGATGGGGTTCCCCATCCCACTACGTCACAAGCAAAAGAAATGCCTCTTCAACTAGGAAATTGGAGAGGAAAGGTGGATTTGTAGGTTTTCGCCTTGGCTGGAATGGATTGTGTTTTGGGAATGGAGTTCATCACCCAAAATAATGTGTTCATAGCAGGGCATAATAGACTAGTTGGGATTCCTTCCAAAAGTGGGATCGTGAAAGTGAAGGCGCATGACATGCCTTGTGTGGGTGGGCCAACCATTCACTTTATGTTAGGAAAAACTTGGGAAAAAGAAGGTGTGGGAGGTTACGGCATGTTGTGTGTCATGCGGGTGTTGGATGAGTTTGAACCCAAAGAAGCCACCAAGTTGATGACTTCCGCCAAGTGCATAAAACAAGTTTTCGAAAAGTACTCGAATGTGATGCCCGAAGAGTTGCCCGAAGACCTACCCCCGAAAAGACAAGTTGATCATGCAATTGAGGTGGTACCAGAAGTGGCACCTCCTGCCAAAGCCCCATATAGAATGAGCCATGAGGAGTTGAAAGAACTTAAGGTTCAACTCGAAGAACTCCTTGCAAAAGGTTATATCAAACCAAGTAAATCACCATATGGGGCACCCGTCCTTTTTGTTTACAAAAAGAATGGGACGTTGAGAATGTGTGTTGATTATAGAGCATTCAACAAGGTAACGGTGAAGAATCGGTATCCTTTGCATCGAATCAATGATCTATTTGACTGTCTCTCGGGAACCAAGGTGTTTAGTAGGATTGATCTACGTTCGGGATATTACCAAATTCAGATTACGGAAGGGGATGAAGATAAAACCACTTGCTACATAAGGTATGGCTCATAGGAGTTCTTGGTGATGCCTTTTGGGCTCACCAATGTACCCGCCAGATTTTGCACTCTCATGAATGACATTTTCCGGGAATGGCTTGATGATTTTGTTGTCGTCTACATAGACGACATTTTGATCTATAGTGGTTCCTTGGAGGAGCATGCGGAACACCTCCGCAAGGTGTTCCAAAGACTAAGGGAAAACAAGTTGTATACCAAGCTCGAGAAGTGTGAATTTGGGGTGACGAAAGTGGATTTCCTTGGGCATAGGATAATTCAAGAAGGTTTGCAGATGGATGATCACAAGGTCAAGGCAATTGTGGATTGGGAACCACCCAAGTCAGTGCCGGCCTTAAGATCCTTTTTGGGATTGGCCTCCTACTATCGCAAGTTCATCAAAAACTTTGCGAATATAACTGTGCCTTTGACAAACCTCTTGAAGAAGTCTGCCGTCACTTACGAATGGGAAGGAACATGCGACGAAGCCTTTGAAACCTTCAAAGGTATTTTGGTGAAGGCACTGGTGTTGAAGTTGCCCGACTTTGACAAGGACTTTGAGGTCCATTCCGATGCCTCTGACTTTGTAATTGGAGAAGTCCTAGTGCAAGAAGGAAGATCGTTGGCATTTAAGAGCAAGAAGTTGAGTGAGACGGAGCAAAGGTGGCCAACACATGAGAAGGAAATGTGGCTACATTGCCTCAAGACTTGGGGCCATTACATAGGCTCCAAAGATGTGGTAGTGTGGACCGACAATGTGACCTTGAAGTATTTTGCCACTCAACCCAAGTTGTCCTCAAAGCAAGTGAGATGGCAAAACACATTGGCCTTGTTCAATGTGGATATTCGACACAAGCCCGGGAAGGATAATGTCGTGCCCAATGCGCTAAGTTGAAAACACCAACTTAGAGTGGTGTATGTGGGAGAGACGAAACTTCAAAAGGAAGTTCGTCAAGTAAGCCACCAAGATGCATTTGCCAAAGAGTGAAGCAAAACATTCAAAATGGAGCTAAGTCCCACTTCCATTTGCAAAATGGACTATTGTGGTACAATTAAAAACGATTCTATGTGCCGGAAAGAAGGGTAAGGGAGTTGCTCTTGAAGGAATGCCATGATGGACCGCTTGCAGGCCATGGTGGTGTAAAGTGCACCACAACATTCCTTAAGAAAGCCTACTATTGGCCCAACTTGAAAGACGATGCAAAAGAATATGTGAAGACTTGTTTGATTTGTCAACAAAATCGAACACTTAACAAGAAGCAAGTAGGCTTGTTACAACCTTTGCCAATTCCTCAAGGGCCGTGGGAAAATGTGTCCATGGATTTCATAGTAAGCTTGCCCCCATCAAGGGGATTTGATGCCATCATGGTGGTGGTGAATCGATTTAGTAAGATGGCACACTTCATTCCCACAAAGGATGAGGCCACTGCCTAAGAGACAGGAAGGTTGTTCTTCACACATGTTTTCAAGCATCATGGTCTTCCAAAGGACAGTTTCGGATCGAGACCCAAAGTTCACAAGCAAGTTTTGACCAGCCTTATGGAAGTGAATGGGGTCGAAGCTCAAGATGAGCACTTCCTTCCGCCCCCAAACCGATGGGTAAACCAAGAGGGTGAACTTAATGATCCAATAATTCCTAAGGAATTATCTGGTGACGGATGAACAAGATTGGGTGGACCACTTGGAGTTAGCCAAATTTTGTTACAACAATTCAGAACACTCCGCAACTGGGTCCACCCCCTTTCAAATGGTGACCGGCAAATCACCAATTGTGCCCATGACTTGGGCAGCACATGGACAACCCTGAGTGATGCAAGTGAGGAAGTGCCAATGGTCACACAACTTGATGAAGAAATGCGGCGCCTTTGGGAGTTGGCAAAGGACAATTTGGAAAAAGGCGCACAAGAGGTACAAGGATTTTGCAGACAAGTCCCGGCGAGAGGTGAAATTTCAAGAAGGGGACGAATTGTGGTTGAGCATCAAGAACTTTCAATTATCCGAAGGTTTAAGTCATAAGTTCTTGGGCCCATATGCGGGCCTATTCAAAATGTTGGAAAAAAAACTTTCCCACACTTATAAGTTAGAACTACCAAAAAATCTTAGAGTTCATCCCACATTTCATGTTTCCTTTTTTAAGCCGGTCGCCCGGGATGCCTCAAGGCCTAATCGAGAGCACAACTCAAGGCCCCCACTAAACTTGGTTCATAATGAACCAGAGTTTGAGGTGGAGGCCGTGTTCAAGTCAAAGCAACTAAGAGGAGGAGAGCGGGAGTACCTAGTGAAGTGGAAAGGATACCATCCAATAGAGGGATCTTAAGTGAATGAATCCGACATGGAACATGCCCAAGAAGCCATAGAAGAATTCCACACTAGACCGGCAAAGAAGAAGAGACGTAGAATGTGATGAGGACATCACCTTTCTTTTAGTGGAGCAGAGTGTCACATAAAATGTACCACATCAAGTTACAAGTGAATTAAAGGCTTAAAAACTTCCAAAAGATTATATCACAAGAATAATATATAAGTGCAAATAGGGTTGTCAAGTTTGGCATGGGACAAATGGAACTTCTTGCGTAAGCCCAAATTAAAATCAGATTCCTACTTTGGGGTGAAGAGAAATCTTGACCCCAAAAGAGGAGGCAAGCAAGGTGAGCTTGCGGGACATGCACAAGCCTTAAGTGCATCCCAAAGGGTTGGTTGGTAGTGGCGGCCAACGCAGGAAGTCATGACCCCGTTTGCATACTTTAATTGTGTAGTTTGGGACTTGGGTTTTGGCAAAACCTAAATGTCGTTTCTTGTACCTTGATAAACAAACCTTTTAATCAAGGTTTGATTATTATGATCAAGGCAAAAGATTGAGTAAGGAGTCGTGTCAATAGCTTAGGTCAAGATTAGACTTGACTTGAGTCCTCATGAGGGGAAGGTTGAAAGAATGACCTCCCAAATGAGGGCTTTGTCAATTAGGCTAGTTTACTATTTTGACGGAGCAAGAGTTAAAGGTTTTCTATGACATACCCTTGGACTTGCCAAGAAAGTGTTGGAAACTTAGGGACGCCTAAGTTAGCTTGCGGTAAGGTCCTGCCGCAAAAGTCAGCATTTGATGGCCAAGGATCCAAAAAAAGCGATTGCAATTGCGAAAGGAAATTTCTAAGTGTCAATGAGGACATTGACCTTTTCTTCTAGTGGGGGAGAGTGTTAGAACCCCACTTTGAGGGAAATGTGAGGTCGTCACTCACACTCCCGAAAATGGGATTTAAAAGTCCTATGGGACTCCCGAAGACTCAAAACATGATTGCAGGGGTCAAAACACCTCGCATTGGGGTGTTCTTTATATCGTGAAAAAAGTCTTGAAGGTTAAATGTCCAAAATGGCTTTGCATGAGCCATTTGGACATCTTCAGCACAAGTTACAGATGAAAGAAGGGTCGGGAGTCAAATTGGCAGTTTGACTCGCAACCACTAAAAGTCAAGAATCAACCCGATTCCGGTGTGTGCAGGTGAAGTGCGACACACTGTTGGAAAGCTCTCAAAAAGAACTACAACTTTGTTTGAAACCTCGTTATAATCCAAGCTTGGGGCAAGAAGTTATAAACGCCCAAAGTCCCGAGAGTACAAACCGGGACAGTTTCGGGATTCCACTTTGGGAGTCCTGGGAAAAAGTGCCATTTGGATGCAAGTGTGGTGATGAGACGCAAACAATACTATATGGGGGAAGGTGGTGGCTTCCCACGAGTCCAGGCCTTGGTGAGTCAAGTGAGTCCAAGGTTGCCCGTGGCTTGTCCCAACATTGAAAGTGTGTAGAATGAGTTTTAACCAACTTGGTGGTTGGTTTTAGATGTAGGACCGAATAATTAAGTAGCTTGTCCCTCTTCCTAGTCTAATCCCGAAGCTTTCAGCACGCCCTTCTCACCCCCTTTAGTGGTGGAAGCTAGGAGCGTGCCCTGAGTCCCCCACATTTTCGCAATTTGAGTGACTTAGCCCCAACTTGGGGCTAACTAAGGACTTGGGAGCGCGTCACAAAAGGTGCTATGTCTTTTCTTAAAGTGAAACAGAGATGTGATGTGTTGTATTTTAGCAACTTTCATAACTTTTAATACATTTTTTATGTAATTGTGAAGGAGATAGAAATATCAATAAGATGAAAGGAGCTTGATTTCTTTCAAGGGAAGGAGGAATCTTTAGACGTAAGATTTTTTGCATTATAGGCCCATATGCATTGCACTATGAATGAAAATACATGTTAAATGAAAAGATTTTAATTAATGGATTTTTGTCATCAAATAAGAAAGAGATAGAGGTGGGCTATGGCAAAGCTTCAGGGGATGACGACAACACCACACAAGGCACAAGCCCTCATCCTTTGGTACGTGTTAACGCATTTAGGTTTTTTTCTAAAACTTTTGGTTAACAAAAAATGTGTTCACAATTTAAGGTTTAAGGTTTTTTCATAGATTAGTCCAGTTTTGCTTGTACATTGGTTTAAGATTACATTTGTCAAAGCTGGATAATTCCAAGTAGTTCAATCCTTGTAAAGGTCAACTATATCAATTTAGAATTCAATTGAGATATTTTTCCATTTCTTAGGTGAGGTTTCAATTATTTTTCTCAGTTTCTTGCATAATTCAGTTTGGATTTAAATACTCAATCATACTGGAATGTTTTAAATGTCTTACTTTGATAAAAAAACCATTTGTTGAATGTTTGGCCATCCCAATTTGCTTTTTATTTATAAGTTTAGTAAAATATCACTTTCTAAATTAAAAAATGTTTACCCTTTTTTTAGGGTTTCACAAAGTAGAAAAGTAAGGCTTGAGTCCACACTTGTATATAAATGTTCATTTTTAGAAAATTATTTCTTGTTGATTTCTTTCTGCATGAAGAGGGAGAAGGCTTGGAGACCCCAAGAGATTTCAAGACACCTCAAGAGGAAAACAACTTCCAAGTAAAAACTTGAAACTTAAACTTGGTTTTTTTGTTCAAGTTTGATGTGTAGAAAAATCCAACCTCAAGCTTGGATTTGAGCTCAACAAAACTTGAACTTGAATGCAAGCTTAAGTTCATATTTTAAAGTGATGGCAAAATTGGCCCAAAAAAAAGGGGGGGGGAGTTGAACTTGGGCTTAGCTCCAAATATGGAGCCCACCCCAAGCTTGGCTCCTTAGTTTGCTATAGCCAAACTTTTATCGGCGCTGAAAGAAGTTCAACTACAACAAAAAAATGAGTTGAATTTCAGTTTACTTCCAATTTTGAAGCCAAATTAGAACTCCGCTTTTTTTTATTGTTACAGTTGAATTTTTTTCGGCATTGAAAGAAGTTCAACAAAAGCTTGAGTCAAATTCTAGCTTGACTGCATTTTTTTTGTAGTCAAAAGAAGCTTGATTCCATTTGTTTTTTGCAATCAAAAGAAGCTTGGCTACAAAAAAAATGGCCAAGATCTAATTTGGCTCCAAAAGTGGAGCCAAGCTATAACTTATTATCCCCCTTTTGAAAAAAAAAGAGTTGAGCCAGCTTTGTTCCCAAAGTGGGGCTAAGTTAGAGCTCAATTCTTCATTTGTTGATGAGGCCAAACTTTTCTTGGGACTGAGAGAAGCTTGGCCAAAAAGAATTATAAGAGCCGGGCTAAAACTTGGCTCCACTTTTGGAGTTGAACTAATGTAACCTAAAAATAGTGTCAAATGTTTTCAATGGATGAAGACCACAAACCCTAATTTAGACTGTGGCTAAATTGATGGCAATGGTGCTTTAACGATGTCAAAAAATTTGCTTATGATGTGTCTTTGTTTTTGGTGTGTTTTGTTGTTTTGCAAGTTATGACTAAAGGAGCTTAGTGGGTTAGTTTATGAGATGGAGTGCAATCTCTATTGCTCAATGCAAACTCTTCATGAACTTTGTGGATCATATTTATACAAGGAGATTGGCAAGATGATTTCAAGGAAGCGAGGAGATAAGGTGATGAGGAGGATATTTGATGCAGGCTGATGAAGTGAAGGTTTTTGGTGGTGAAAAAAAGCTAAATTGCTAGACTTCCTGGAAAACTGAAAAATATGTGTTGGATTTGGATTTTGGGTGTTGTAAATAGATAGAAATAGAACTTGATTAGAACTACTGGATTGGAAGATTCCTGACGATTGAACTTTCGCTGCGTTCAAAATGTCAAGAAAAAGGTCTAGAGGTGTTTTTGATGTGTTTCTTTAAGGACCAACACAAGGGAGAGGATGAGATTGTCTAGGATTTTTGGAATGGTTGTGTGGCAACTCATATTTGATGTTTTTGGGGATTTCAAACGAAGTGTAGAATGTGTTTTTTCCTAAGAAGAATACCTGTTGCATTGTGGGAGTTCTAGAGATTTTGGGACCAAGGGGGTACTAGGGAGTAAAATTGATTGTACTTGCTAATCTTGCCCTAAATCTTTGTCCAGTCTCTAAGACTGAACCATGTTGAAATAATAAAGTTAATTTCTATGGGGATTCTATTGTTGGGTATGAACTGCCATTACACATGAAACAACCTGTTGACTCCTAGAGAGGAAATCAAGATGAATGATTGATCCATTCTGGTCCATAGAATTAAAACAATGGAACTTAAGTGTCTGTAAGGATCTTGAAGAAGAAGCAATATGTGAAGTAGAATCATTCTATTTCAGTGAAAGTTTCAGGAACATACATTAGTTTATGTATGTCTAGCAATGGGGTTGTGCACACTGCAAAAATTATTCCCCTTTCTTTTGGTGACATTAGAGCTTTACTTTTTTTTCTTGGAACCAGGTGAAAACACATTACGATGGTCAAAGGTTGTTGTCACAAATACTACTTTTTGAAACTACATGTTTAAAAATTTCTACGAAGTTAATATTGAAATAGTTTTTTGTAAATAGTACTTGGAATAAAATAGTTCAAAACCCAAAGAATAAGATTGTAAAAATATCCCACTTTGAAATTGATATTAAATGATTAAAAATTATATTAGTGAAAAAATTATAATTGTACTAATATATTGCAAAGTGCAAATATACTTCAAAAATCATTCAAACAATTATCAAACTTGATGAAGTACTCAATCATATATTACTCATGAGTTCATTGTCCCATTTCAATTCTATATCAAGTGTTCCATTCATGTGGTTTCACAAAAAACATTTAGATAAAGTTTTCATTCAATTAAGCATAAGTGTGTGAATACATTTTTTTTTTTTGAAAAAACATTATCATTTGAAAGATAACAAGAATTGTGAAGGAGGATTTGTGTCAAAAATCCATTTTCAGTGTTTCTCAAAATGCTAGATGAAAGGAAAAAAAATTTGCACCCAAAATAATATAATATGTACTAAAAAATGAGTACATTTTCTTACCTAAAATGTACCATCACAATGTGCTTTCACCCAACCAAGGATCTTTCAACACCAAAAGAACCTTGGATGCGTCAAAAAATGCAAGGAGCCAAGCTAGATCTTGGTTCCTTCTTTTAATTAAATTTTTCCTTCTTAGTTCAACTTTTTTTTTTGGGAAAGAATGTTGAACTTTCTTCTATCTACTTTTGTAGACATGTCTCCATCATAAGGATTATGGAGACACCTTAGGTATTGGGTGCATTTGGATCAACTTTTGTTTGTAAAATTTTGGATTGCTTTCATAGTTTTCTTTTTGCATTTGTAATTTTTAATTTGCTTTGCATACTTCCCAAGTGGTGGCATATGTAAACTCTTTGTCCTTTGATAGGACTATTCTTGAATCATTCAGAGCCAGACAAAGTATAATGGTTCTAAAGTCCTTGACAAGCACAAAATGGTGCCGAATAACAAAGCCCAGATGGCTATTCCCTTATGTTAAATGATATCGATGCTAGTTGTTCGTCCTATTCTCAAAATTGACATCCTTAAGATGGAGTAAACATTCTAGACTAGCTATTAGGATGGGTACAAAGTTTTTTACATTTCATTTCTCAATTGGAAAGGGTAGGAGGAATTCCAAAAATAACACATGTCTTTTTGGAGTATGCATTGGATGTTTGAAAATGAGAGATATAAGACTTTCTTGTTTACTAATCCTAATTTCAAGTCTCTTTTTAGGTGCATTTTTTGTCTAAGATGGTAATGATAGGTTTAGTTGCCTTATATTAATCATTTACACAATGATGAACCCTCCTAGCACATTTATGTTGATTCCATTGTCTTTGATACCTTTCATGGGCTTGTTGAGCTCCTCACTTCCATGATGGAATTCAACAAGTATGTTTTTGACCCTTCTTTTGTTTCCTACATCAAGTTACGTTCAAAGAATTTTATTCTTATTCCTCTTTATATTTATGCAGGTCAATGGAGCTAGTTCACATAAAACCCAACATTATTCATGAATTTTTCAAAATCTAATCAATTGGGATTATCCCCTTGGAACAGTTCAAGGAGGTGTTACCAACAAAGGTTTACAAGAAATGTTAGTCCAAGTTTTGCAAGATATGGCATTCCCTAACTTCAATTTTTTTTTTGAATATATGTATAAGGTATGAAATATTTCAAACTCCCTTCAAGAATTTTTTTTTACATTTGTATTCAATTTTTTTTTTTTGTTCTTGTAGCGTAAAATTTCTGTAGTTAGGGATGTTGTGGTCAAGTTGTATCATGAAGAATTCCCTGACACTTGATGTCGCAACCTCACTTTGAGGGAAGTGTGACGTTGGTT
>Ga0209611_10007398_pt1 | contig 17613 bp, 19 predicted proteins | sample S1TSphgellanicum_3_FD_187693 | JGI IMG/M metagenome (GOLD analysis project Ga0209611, IMG submission 187693) | Host-associated microbial communities from peat moss isolated from Minnesota, USA - S1T2_Fc - Sphagnum magellanicum MG (SPAdes) (version 2) | ecosystem: Host-associated > Plants > Peat...
CCGAGGATGGGAGCACGGTCGAGGAAGGACCGGGCAGGGTGGGGGGCACAGGCAGGGAAGGACCAGGCGAGGGGGAGCTCGACGGGTGCATTATGCACCGGGTTCACACTAGTATATACTTAACATGAAGAGGAATTTAGTAATGGCAACATGTATGTAGAACTAGTGCTGAATTAGAAAGTGAAAACATGAAAATGGTTGCATAGAAATCTCTTCCCTCATATTGTCCCAATTTTCATGTTTATGGGTGGAAGATTGGGTACCAATTAGTACACAATGTTCAATTTGGTAAACATTGCCAGAGACCCTAAAAAGGGGTATGGATGGAACTACTTAAAAAAACTTGAACCTATGTTAGTTTGTGTCTGGGTCACAGGCACTTGAACTTGAGCCCTCGGAGCTTAAATTACAAACTTGGGAACTATGAACACTAATTTCAATTTGAGAATCTCAGAGGTGATTTGTGTAGAGTAAAATTGGGTAAAATGTTATGGTGACATTCCCAAAACAAGGGGCCTAGGACCTGAGTCGAGCTTTGCATTTTGGGAATATCCCCGACCCATGGACTTTACCCTTCAAAAGAGGGACATTCACAAATGTAATAAGATGCTTTCGAAATTCACTAGGAATTTCTTGAAGTGATTTACAAGTAGGGTACAGCCCTAAGCTGGGGCTAACCCTAACATCAAGTGTTTCAGATAAGGTGGTGTCAAGGTCTGGCCCTACATTTTGGGAATGTCCCCCACATGTGATACTATAGGATACTTGTAAGGTACCAGGAGGGAGGACAAAAACAAGCCAGGGGACTCTACGAAGAGCATAATGTTCACATCTGTAGGTGTTATGCTATTCGTAAAGCTCACCAGGTTTTTACATTTTGTGAGGCATCCTGGCAATTGCCTAGAAAAGAAGGGGGTAAGCTTTTAAGTGAATAATAAGGTAGCCTCCAAATAGAGCAAAAATCCTGTATAAAAATTAAATAAAAATAGGGATGAGAACAAGAAGTACGAGGCAAATAAAAGCACAAGAACATAACAATCAGGACACCACTAATACACTAGTAGAATATAAGAAAATAAACTAAAAGAGCACTGTCCATTAAGGTTATCCATCAGTTCAACTGGCCGTTCTTGCCCCCTAATCGCTTGACTTTATGGATAACTTTATCATATTATAACTGTTTTTTCGTCTCCTCAAGTGTTTTTTTTTAAAAACTAAATTAAACTTCATGTTTCATTAAAAGGAACACCTACCCCTAAGGAAAACCTAATTAGAAAATTGGCGTCTCCCCTGCACCTTGGAAGGCAAGGAACATCGGAAGCACCTCGTGTCGGAGGGGATGAGAAATTGATCCGCCAAAGAAAAATGAATAATATCTTGGCGAAGGAGTTGTTGCTCATTGTGAGCAGCGTCGTCAAAACAAACGCCCCAAGGAATTGGCTTCTGCTGATTTTGTTCCTTGGGGGTGTATGGCCCTCTCTATTATTCTCTGCTCTTCGCTGCCGTTTTGTTGCCGCAAACTTTCGACCTCCAACTCTCTCGTGAAGTAAAGCCTAGGCTGTCCATCATGCCAGAATCCCCGCAATCGGAGCAGCTGGACCTTCGACGTCGTCACTCGGCGGAGTACGTGAATTTTGCTTACGTTTCTGTTTCTCAGTATTTTTGCATTTTGTGACTTGATTTTAGGTCTGTTCTCTGTTTTCTGTGGTGAGGCTGCCACAGGCTATGGCAGAGGGTTAGGTTTGTCTTTCCAACTGTTTCTGAAATGAGATTGCATGGATTTGAGCTTCCTTCTTCAATCCTGCACTCCTCCATATGCTTTTTTATTGTATCAAGGTCTAACTTTAGTCCGTTTTCCAATGGAAGCCTCTTATTGTGTCTGGTCGGATCACCAAATTCTTAATTCATGTCTGTGAGTGCATCAACTAGTGCTCATTCTCTGTAATCAAATTGAAATCATATGTAGCATTTTTGTCTCAAACTCTTGTTATGCCAACTCTTATAGAACTGTTTGGCCACTCTTCAGTACGGTGAGAGCCTGTTTTGGATAGATGCTAATTGTTTGATCTTTCTGATTGCATCCTTGTGACTGTGTCGTTTGTTGCTGAGTTTTGTGCTCAGAAATCTGTGCAAACTGATTTTCTTATTACACCTTGATGGTGCTTGATTGTACACATGTTGTGATGTTGGTGCTCCTTTCTTAATCACTCCTCTCAATATCTTGAATCTTGCTCTGCAGGGATGGGAACGGCAAGGGAATTCTTGGTATGCAGATACAAGAACAAGTGCCAATTCCTGGTCAAGTGGCATCAGAGACTGTAGATTTGAAGATGAATATGCCATTACAGCTGGTCAAAGATGACATTGTTCAGTTGCCCAACCTGTTGCCTGACCTGTTGCCTGATGCTGTGGATTTGTTGCAACCACTTGATGAGGATCTTGAGCCTGCTCCAGAAGATTTGAACCCTGCAAATCATACTGCAGACTGTGTCGGGGGGAAAATCCATGTGCTGGGGATTGATATGATTGATGGGGATGAGTCGGCCATGCCCCAGCAGCTGAAACTGACTGGTGTTCACAGCTCGAATGTTGATCCTGAGGAGATCCCATTGGAGGATGGAGGTTAGTACAGCCAATTGTCTAGAGGTAGTGTTGTTTCTATTTTTTTTCTCTTGCTATTTGCATCTTTGATGAAAAGAATTCTGCTGTCTAGGGGCTTCACTATTTCTTCATTTGCTTGCAAACAGTTTTAGTTGTGGTTGGTCTGTTTTAATGTCATCATAATAGTCTTTCAGTTTGTTTATTAATGGGAAGTCTATGCTTGTGGGGAACAGAGATGGAGCACTAGGAAGTATTTGAGCAAACCTGGAAAGGTGAGCTACACACTGGAACATCCTTTGGTTTTCCCTAGTTTCACAAGTTACTGTTGTTCTCAGACCTTTTGATCTCTTACTTTGAAGTTTTATCTATGTTGGTCATTGGTATTGTTTCATGTCAATTCCCCCCATCTACACTTTTCTTTTTCAGTTGCAAGAACTAAAAATATGTGATTTGTTTGGCTGTATTTCTGGTTGAAGGGTTGCCTTCTGATGTGATTCTTCTTTGCTAAGTTCTCACTTTTACTAGTGTTGAAGGAATTGACAGTGTTTGTTTCTGAGGTTTCCAACTGGTTTTTCGGAGGATGAGTTCCTTATGGCTCTAGCTGCAATACTTGTTGACGAATGCTGCCCGAATTACAATAGGCCGATTAGTTGAGTCTGTTATTTGCTCTTTATGTATTTCTGCTGCAGTGCTTTCGTTTTTGAAGATCAGTCCCTAGAATGCATGCTTGAAGTAATGCATCATGATATTTTGGAGAAACCTGCACTCCAATACTCTGCTGCAAACTCTTGCATCAATTTACAATACCTGTCTCCTGTGGGGTTTTATGTGCATGACCTGCTGAAGTATGGTAGAGGTTCATTATGGTCACAGTTGGCTTTGGATGTTTTTGCTGATTCAGAGAATTTCCCTTACTTCCAAATATCTTTACTCACATATTAAGGGTATGACGATGTCCTTGGAGTCCCTCCATGACTTCAAGGTAGCAAAGGTTTTCGATTTATCTTCTTGGTTAGATTCCTTGCAGATGCTTCCCTAGCCAAGCTTACAGTTATCCTCATGCTTGGTCAGTCATTCTTTTAGCAGTTAATTGATATTCCACTGGGTACTGATTGTGCAGTTTTTTAACTAACTTCTTCACATGAGTTTGATTTTGATACATCTTGTTAAGACTAATTCTTGTCCAGCTGTTATTTCTAAGTCATCCTCAGAAAGAAGGTTTGTAGATTATCTGTCAGTTCCTGATATCCCTCATTCTCTGACTTCATGTATTTAGACAAAGCCTCTACTGCTGGTGGCATATAATCTAAATCATTCTGTAAGCTTAATTGTAGTTCTAACAGTTTCTCTTGCAATTTCTTGGAATAACCCAAGAACATTAGTCTGAACATTGACAGTTTTGACAAGTGTTCTCAGTCAGGTAGTAACATCATTTGCGTGTCACATGTGGATTCCAATAATTCAGATTCTGCCATATTTTTGAGGAATCAATATTTAGTTTTATAGTTTGTGAAGTGTTTGCAGCTTAAAGGAGTTCTCTAATAACTCAAATGGGAAGGAAAGGTTACCTGTCAAAGTTTTCATTAAGAGCAAACCAGGATTTTCCTAACACAGATTTCTGTTAGGTGATTCTGCCCTCGGAATCCTCAAAATGATTATTACAAGGGCTTCTAAATCCTGAGTGGGAAGGTTTCTGAAGCCCACTTTGTCATCAAAAGGCCTTGCTTTTAGAGTTCTCCCTCTTGTTTCTCCTTCCTCATGTTTCACTCTGTTTTTGGTTCCTCTTGTGCTTGTTAAGTTCCACTTGCTTCCTGGTTTCCTTTTTCATCTCCTTTTCTTTTAGGTTTTATTGAGCTTGCCAGCATCAGTTTCTTGGAAGAGAAACTCAGTATGTTGTTTAATGTATGATGTTGACCATGGCCTATTCCCAGGAGCTGATGAAGTCTGTGGGTCTTGTGACAGAAACTCAGTACGTTGGCTAATGTATGACATTGAAATTTCACCTCCACTCCTTGCAGGGAGCTGATGAAGACAGTAGGAATGGAAGAGTAGCTGGTCAGTACCATACGTGTTGCTGTTGAACCAGTGACTGTTGCAGGGGAGCTTTTCCCCCAGGCTTTTGGTTTTGGGCTTCCTCCTTTTCCTGTTTGCTGATATATTGGATCTGAAATCTCTGTAACCTTATTACCTGTTCATCTCTCAAATTCTGTTCAGATTGTCTTATCATAACTATGTACAGAGATATTTCAAGCATGCAGGTTTGACTTGCAGGTCTGCACAAAAATCCTTCCTGTGTCTGCCTACTTATCTGTGCCTTGCTACATACGTCCTATAACTGATGAGATAGTTACCTGACAAACAAGAAGCATGGTGCCATGATCTACTTGGGCACATGGTTGTGCTCACCCATAGTATTTGTGATGGGTAGGTTCCTTAACTTGTGACTAGTTTATCCAGTGACCCTACATAATTGCTAGTTTGCCTAGAAGATGGCACGATCATGTGTTGTCAGAACCCAAGACTAAAACCTGCTGTGAATCCTTGTAATTAGGCTGCTGGGTTTCTAGTATATTTGCTGACAAGTAACTTCATTGGATTGTTCATTTTCTGTATCTGGTGCTCTTCATCATTGAAAATTGACATAGTTCTTGCTTGATGGATGTTTTGTGCTTTTGTTCTAGAGACCCTCAGTGATCAAATGGATTTTGAATTGATTGGTATCTGATTGGATGTCTATCCTGTGATATAATTGCATTGATCTTCATATCCTCATCGTGCACAATTCGTAGGATCCTGCATACAGATGCAAGTGGGTTAACACTCACCTTGGCATGGTCCTAGGATTTTGCTTTTCCATTGTAAAGTTGCTGTAAGTTGGTCTTCCAAGCAATAAGTCATCACAAATTACTGGACAAGAATTGGTTTGCATGGTATGGAACATACTAGATATCAAATTTAATTAGCAAACTGCATTTTCTTAAGGCTGTGCACATGTAGCTCCTGTCAACCTGAGAAATCTGTATGGCACATGGCAGACAGGTAGACTAACTGGCAACAAACATTTCTGAATGCTTTGCACGCATAGACAACTATAGACAGTGTGATACATTTGTATGAATGCACACACTAGTAGGATTATCACGAATGGCACATTAAACCTGCTTCACATACCTGTCTTCTTTCTCTGAGACCCTTGCCTTTGATAATCTACCTTCATTGGCCTCATCAAACATGAACAACCTAGTGTCTTCTTGAATATCACTCTAAGAAACAGAATACTGAACCATACCTTTTGTTTCTTGATCTAATTGTCAATGCATAAGATATACATCTGACAGTTCAGCACCAAAATGTGTAGGATGCAGGTTTGAAAGTCCTGATCTGTGCTCCTACATTGTGTCTTGCTGCTGTGTCTTGGCATCTCCTTGACCTACTCCTCTAATTTGTCAACACTGTAAGCAGCAGTTGCTGTTCTGTTATAGCTTGAGCCCATAAGCAACCCCCTTCTATCCAGACTGGGCTTAAGCCCTAATTTTAAGTTTGTACACAATTGCTAGCATTTGATGTCGATTGTCAAAGTTTTAGGTTTACATAACATTACACAGCACAATTGGGTTTGTTGCATGTTTTGTGTTTCTGCCTTGTTGCATTCTGGATTGACCAGATTAAAACTGTGGATGCTAAGAGTTTCACCATTGGATCATTAGTATGCAGAGTAGACTTAAAATGGGTTTGACATGTGTGGCTTCTATAACTGAAGAGCTGGGTTGTAGAATATGAGGGTTAGAAGAAATTTTAGATGAGACTTGGTGGATTACTTGGCCACAGGGGTGCTCAACTGTCCCACAGATGTGCAATGAGTTTCCAATGTATCTATGGTGGCAGTTATGCCAACCTACCACTGGCACAAAGCCTGTGTGATATCCTGATGTGGTTGGAGAAAAGACTAGGGATCACAATGGGTCACTTCCCTAAAGCTTTCTCCACAAACTCATTTCGGGTAAGCTGTGACACTACCAACAAGGGATCCCCTCTCTCAATCATCAACTCTCTGAGGCAACAATTACCAATTGGTTTCAAAAAGATGCAACCCAAGTCATCCATTCTAATTCAGAGCAGTAGCAATGGGCTTGGCAATCACCTGCTTCAACTTCTTGTGGACTCACCTTCCAAGTCATTGTTTTTTGCAAGGTTGCATGGGCATTCTTCAACGACACTTCCCACATGCCCTTTTGAAAAGCTTGGTGTCAGTTATGGCATACTGGCACTACTACAGATATTTGTTTTTTAACTACTTTTTATAGTTAAGTTTAGTCATATTTTTAGTTGCATCAAACAATGGACAAAATTGGATGTAGTCAAAATAGACCAATTGTTTTTAACACAAATGTGATTAAAACTATATGATCAACATGACTAAATATGCTCATCTGAAATGGCTAAAATGATTAAGGCTATTAGTTGATATGGTATTATTAATTTGATTTTTAAATTAAAAATTGAATTATTTTTATGAATATATAATGACATTATGAAACTTTAAACTTTTTGAACCATAGGTGAATTCAAAACGTTGCCACCCTTGACCTTGGATTCAAGGCTAGAAAAAAAGAATTTTTTCTTAAATTTTTTTTTTTTCCAAGTTGACTTGCATGTTCGTTAACCAACAATCATACAAGCCATGGAATACCCAAACTTGGGAATTTTTTTTTAACAATGATTGTTGAACGTAAGGTTTGAACCCATTAACCTTCTCGACCACATTCCATGGCCTTAACCACCAACCCATCACTTCACATGATAATGAAAAATGACATTGCAAAAATATATAAACACATTTTGAGCAAAAAAAATAAATTTCTAATCACTATTTGATTTGATTGATTTGGTAGATTTATTATTACATTGAACTTTGTAATTTCTTGAATTAAATTTTTTTGTAAATTATAATTATTTGAAATACTCATTAATTAACAAATTCAGATGTATTTTTTGAAACTTTGAATTGAGTTATATATTCAATTATTATTTAAATACATATATTATTTACGTTCATGAAACTTTGTGATTTTTTTCCATTTCAAAATGTAGAACAACTAAGATGGTTTTAAATATTTATTTTAAAAACTCATATGCAATGTTTGAAATATAATTATTTAAATAAAACATTTACTTTCACAATTACACTGAATTTTTAAATTTTTTTAGTTTCAAAATGTGAACAAATAATTAAATTACTCAATTTCAAAATTCATATATAATCTATTAAATCTTTGATTGAGTTATAATTTATAGATACTTAGGAAAACCTAATTTATTATCATAATCACATTGAACTTTTTGATTGTTTTGAATTTCAAAACATGAACAAAAAGTTGAATATTTGTTTCAAAGATTCAAGTAATGGTTTTTTTTGCTTGGGTTACAAATATAACTATTTAAGTACATTTAGTTTCCTTATTTTAATCATTGACTTCAATTTTATAATCTTTTTAATCCAAATTTTTAGACATCATTAATTTACATATTTTGATTTATGCCACATATTTATCAAAAAAAATTTAACAAAATATATTTAAAATAACATAAGAAAAATTTTCACTTTTGAAATTATGGTACTAAATTTCATATGCCTTCAATCATATATCAATTTTTGTAATAAAGGTAAAAGAATTGAATTTAATGTTATAATGTTTTTGTAATTACATTGGATTTTACTTTAATTTTATTTATTAATTAAATTTTTTAAAAATTTCAAATTTGAACGAGATGTACATTAGTTTTATTTTATTATATTTATTAAATTAAAATAAGTTATTATATTATATTATTCCATTTTACTCATGTTATTTGATCATAAATAAATAAATAGATGGTTTAATTTGGGGTTAGTTTAATTTGGACATATATATATATATATATATATATATGCATTCAATTGATTCATCATAAATATTAGTTGAATCATGGAATTTGAATAATTCAAGATTAGCATGTACATTAATATAATTAATATGATTTATTTTCTATGATTTTGATAAAAAAATAAAAAATAAAGATTAATATTCCTTTTTTTCATTACCTTTTTTTTCAAAATTTTCAGTTTGTAAATTATTTATTTATTGGAATAATTATGAATAATAATTGAAATCATGATAACTATATCTTTTATCATTTTTTTTTGTAATGAAGTTTTGAAAATGAGAACATGATTTATTTTCAATTTTACTAGTACTGCATCATTAAAAATAACATTATAATCATGTATGTCATATTTTATGACTAATTATAGTCATGTTGGTTGGATTAGTCAACATAAACAAATCCATGTGGGCATCCACATTTACCACATGTGCAACATGTTGTTTAATTTGATCATAATGCTAGATTTTTTAATCATAACAAACATTCTTACTTTTTATGTTAGCTTGGGGGCAAGTGGGGGGACAATATTCATAAAAATTAAAAAATACATGAGTAAAAATATAAAGTGCAATATATTTGTTGTATTGGGATAAAAAATTATAAGTTTATTAGTTCAAATATAAGGTCATTTATATTTTAAAAACCAAATTATAACTGAATTTAAAGCGTATATGTAAATTTTTGATATGATTTTTTTTTCCTAATAAAGCATGTGCATTAAAAATTTAGGGTATTAGATGTTAATAGTTTCAATTAAATTTAATGTAAGAAAAAAATGTAATAAATAGGTTTTAAACCAGCTAGATAAAATGAAATAAAACTTATCTAGAAGTTAGAAATTTGGTAAAATATGGCCTTTATTATGAAAAAAATTTAAATAATTCATACATTATAGTGTGCCATCATCAAGTGAAGTTACCAAAAATTTAATTAAAATCCTATTTTCATCTATTTGAAACCAATTTAAGACACCTACTTGCATTTACTTTCATTTTCAAAATTTTATTTAAATGCATATTAAGAAAATAAAACATAATATCATTATATTGAAGTCAAAGAACATTATCATATTAATCATTAAACTCAAGATTATTTCAGAATTTTTATATATTAAGATTTATTTTATGATTATTTTCACTTGAATAAGGATCATAAATTAACCTACTTTAACATGTTTGCACCCGTCAAAAAGGGGTTTCACAAGGCTACCCCAAATGTATCAAGTGCTTTGAACAAGCCCATAATCACATGTTTTGGCACCAAATCCTCACCAATGAATTTTAGAATTAATGCAAATGTATCAAAACCTATCCCAAACATTTAGAGATCAAAGGTGATTGGCAATTGCACAATTACCTATTAGATGTAGGTAATATGTGTGTTTCCATGGGTTTTGCAAGCATGTTAGGGATGTGGTACTTCTTTAATTACTTTTGAATGGGGCAATGGATCTTAGAATCCTTGTGCATCATTACTTTCAAAAACCAAAGTGATTCCATATAAGAAGACAATGTTTCATGATTTTTCACAATGAAAAGCATAAGGTGTTCAACAAATTTGAATTGAGGTGAATCATTTTTCTAGTACCCACCCTCACCACCCAAAAGATTAGTGATTGCCAAAGGATGAACCACCTTTTTACTTCTTGCATGCACTCCTACCCCCCATCTCCCCCACCATTAGAAGATCTTGATTCTCTCTTATATTTAGCATATTCTTCACGATGTTCATTAGTAGATGTTTCTTCATTGAAACATTTCCATGGGCAAGGTTATATTGCAATAAACCTTTTCTAGCTTTCATGGTGCTTTGTGAACTTTGAATGGACTCAGGCATCAACATATTGTTATAACAAATGATGCACCTCATACCTTGCATAGCTTGCACATCAAATTCATAATTTTGATCTTGAAAAAGAAAAAAAGCCCAAAGAACATTTAAACAATGGAATGGCACCCAAAACTTCTAGGTTTGTCCAAAAGATGCATACTAGACTCTTCATGTTACTAGTTCTTTTGCCTCTTAAACTTCATCTTTATTTTCAACTTTTCACACCTTTGAATCAATGCCAATAGTCTATTATACTTTTAAACTTGTGCCAATGGCCTATTGCACCTTTGAATTTGTGTAAGTTGAATAATGTGGTTTAGTTGTACACTCAATATTATCACCAATGTAGACTTCAAAATGTGATATTGACGAGTCCAACTCCATTTCAACATAACCCACATTGTTCAATAGTTACAAATGACTTTAGTTGCACACTAAAGGCTCAAGCTACACAACGTTCCACACAAAAATTGAAATTAGTTGTACCCATTTAGAATTGAAGCTCTAACAATGAAAACTATGAACAAAACAATAGCTGCCACCATGCTATGAAGACAATGATCATTAAACAAATCATATTGGAATATTTGGGGATTGTGAGTAAAAGTAAGCAAAATGTGGCATTCAACTTAATTATAAACAAAACAAAACATGTGTGAATGAAATTGTGTTTAGAATGAGCTCAAATAAATTTGATTAAAAGAAAAAAAACAAAACCATCAAAGATGCATGTACCACATACAAAGGAACTTGACTACTTCAAGCCCAAGGAGATCATTGTAATCGAACACAACCATTGCAAACCTAAAAAATTGAAAAGCTACGAAGTTGTGCACCTTATTGCATAAACCTAACTTTTTGCAATACTCACACCTAGCCAAAATTTCTTATGAGAACCATAATATTGGTGTCACCTTAAGTAGTTCAAATATTAATACCCAAGCTAGTTTGGTACATGAGCTTTAAACCCTTTTTTTGAAATACATTAGCCCCAATGTTGCAAGTATCCCATACTTTGGTTGTGTTGAACACAATCCCTTCCACATACCAAATTGGCAATTGAGGGAGTGGGGCCTATTTGAGGGCGATGAAATCCATGCTTTTCAAGTAACACATTTTTATTGCCTCAAGCCAATGGACACACATGTGTAGATTTTGGGTGCACCCATCCAATTGATGGGTTGTTTTGAACCCTACCCATTTAATTGTTGGGTTTCTTCTCAAAATATGAATGTGGGGTATTTGATTTAAGCATGCTTTTATATCATTTTATTTTTTTTGGGTTGTCACTTGCCTTTTTGTATCATGAGGTTTCATATCACTATGAAATGTGAAAAAAATTCATATAACTAATTTTTTAAATGAAATTTGTTTGATAAACATAAAAATAAATAGTTTCAATTCCTTTAAATCTCATTAAAATGAGATTCTTACAAAATTGATTCAAAAGATTATGCAAGAATTGATGAAAATAAACATGTTAGTTATAAAATAAATTAAAATTCTAATTTAAAATTTGAGATATGAATTTTTAAAATTAATTTAATGTTATTTTTAAAACTTCAATAAGGCTTTGATGAAGATTTAATAACAAAAACCATAATGAAATTAATTTTTAATTGATTAATTTGTTTGTATTGTTGTCACTTTTATATTATAATTTTTTTTATTGCCCTAATATAGTAAACATGCATGTAACATTTTAGATTTTACCAAACATTATAGGGCAAACACAACATGCTTGACTAGTATGGTTTTTTAGACTTGTACTCATACTTGTACTTCATACCTAGGTTGCACCAAATATACTAGTACACCACTAGTTCACATTTCATTTGATTATTTTCTAATACAAATTCCAAATCAAAATATTAATGAACACAATTGTGACTCATTATGGATCATAAATTTTCCAAAATGTTTAATGGTCCATCTAATATCGAATGTTTTCTTGATAAATCCATAATTATTGAAATTTTTATGTTAGATTCATTTCTTTGAGATCCTCAAATCCATCATCATAGATAAACGTATCAAAAAGCATGAAGCAATGTGTCATTTATATTTTCCATTGCTTCTCATGTGAAAAAAAAATCTTTATACCTTTTGATGGAGTCACAGATATAAACGAAACTTACAAAAATGAAGCGAAAAATATTTTCTTAATATAATTCAAAACAAAATATAGATCATAACATTAAAAAGTGATTTGAAAAAATCATATATACATATATATAAAGAAAACCTCTTTTGGTAGAGTATTAGGCCTATATGTAGCAAATTATTGTACTTCGTATTTAACAAAAGTAGTCAGCAAAACAATAACATTTCATTTTAAATAAAAAAAGAGAAATACATGTATTTCATGCACAATAAATGCCATTTCAGCTCGTTCTTTACATCACATTATGATTACCACTTCGTCATTCTACGTGGTCTTTTAATTTCATAAATACATCAAAAAAGCAAGACAAGTCTTTTGTATTAAAACCTCATTTAAATGAAAATTTGAGATTTGCCTATGGACTTTACAAATGTCAAATGTTAATCATGTTTAGAAAAATAATTGAAAGACCTAATTATCTAGAGGAATTGATTTAAACAAGAATTTTAAGTTTTTATAATTTGAAATTTTATAAAAGGACAAACCTAAAATACTATGTTGGATTGATTTTAATGTTTATTGTAATCTTGAAAATGATTATAAAAGAAAATTCTTTTATTTAATCCATATGTAGTTTTGAAGATTCATAAAAATAAAATTTTAAGTTTTTACATGACATGATGCATATATAAAATGTAGTATCAGATTGATATTGTTCAAAATTATTATATGTATATTTTAAACAAGTATTGTGTTGAATGGGAAAAATTACAAAACATCAAAAACCATTTAGCAAATGTAAAAAATAATAAAATTTGAATGGATGTTTTTCCTTTTGTTGAAGATATTTTAAATATGTCAAGACCAACAATTATTCCCTGCATGGTTTATTCATTATAAGCCAATACAATTGAATTTGATTCATATGACCTTGCACTTGCGGATTTGAAATCATTTGAAGCAATACATGATTTTAATTTATTACATATAGACCCATCTCAAACAACTAATGGAATATTAGTTTATGAAACTATGTTTATGTGGCAAGGTGTTTAAATGAAGAAAAATATATATTTGATGATATTTTGTATAAAAAATAGAAAACCAAATGAACCATTGCATATATTTAACATCGGAAGGGTAAACATTGGTAAAAATTTCACATTTGTTAATTATCATCAAACATGCCTGATTCCAAATTTATATAATATAATACAAGAATATGGATTGAGAAAAGTACTAAAATTTGTTTATACTAGTAAAATAGCCTTGAATATAAATGGGAATGCAATACATTCAAGTTTCAAAATTCCAATAAACAAGAACCTTCATCAATTAATGAGTTTTAGTGATGAAAAAATACACATACTTATTAAGAGATATGTTGAAATTGAAATTTTTGTTGCTTGATGAAATGTCAATCATTATAAGCCATTAGATGTTCACATTTGTGGAGAGAAAATTAAAATTAATGAAACATGTTCATAACACCTTTTTGGGCAACCTTGATGTAATTATAAAAGATTATTTCTATCAAGTTCCTCACATTTGTGATTCATGAGTATTTCCTGAAATAAATCATAATGGTTTTGACAAATTGTATTTATAGACATTTGACAAGGGAAAAAAATGCTATGAACCTTGACAAGTCCTATGACAATTGGATAAAAAGTTTATTCAAAATTTGAGTAAATTTCATCAATCAAATATTAACAATAGATTAATTTTATGCATAAAACATGTTTAAAATGACCATCATTTGATCGCCAATTACCACATTTATTTTACACAAATGAAATGACTTGTAAACATAATTTGAAAGTCTTTGATATAATTCTAAATAAGGTTTTACTAACAAAACTATAGATATTCCACATTACACATGTCTTTTGTATTTTATTTTTGAGGATAAAAATCTTTTAAGGTGTACCATTCATGATGAAAAGGAACTAGTCTTTAATGAAGTCATTGTTTTTATTTATATTTGATTTTAATCAATGTTAATGAATAAAAAAATGTCAAATATTTTACAATACAAACTCTTAAGGTTGATAAATTATGGACTCCAATTACAAAAATTACCAAAAAAATATAAGTAAGGGAAATCCCAATCATCTTGTCTTCTCTTGCATACTACCTTATACAACTAATAGTTGCTTGAACAATACATTATGCTCAAGGTTTGACATTGGATCATTTAGCCTTTGATCCTTTTTATGTTATAAAAACATAGTTTAATTTATACTACATCATCAAGAATTTGAACAAGAGAAAATTTCTATTTATCAAATCAATTTGAATTAAAATACTTCCAAGTGGACAAGTTGGTGGTTGATGAAATGAAAATGCATCAAACATCAACAAAATATGAGTCGACCATACCTATCCGCAAACACCTTAGCCAAACACATTTTATTGTGCAATCATTGAACATTTGATCCTTCCATTTGATCCTTCCAACATTGGCACCATTGATGGATTATAACCTTGGCACATCTCATATGTTATGGTTGAATGAAATTGACATAAATGCATCACAAGATTTTATAACAATGTTTAATCATGTTGTGATAAACATGGGATCATGATGATGTATGTTAGAAATATGACTTTGTAACACTATGAAATATGCACACATGATGATGTTGAATTCATTGTAACTTATGTCATTTAATCTACGTATGTGGAAAGCATTACATGTAGTAGCATTTTATGAATCCCTATAATGTATTTAGAGTGTTTCCTTTACAGATTCAGTAAGTTTGATATCAAAGCATCTCAATCTTGTCCTACAATTTTTATTGGCGGTTTCAATGTTGAACATATTTCCCCAATCTAAAGAATTAGAATGTTATACGAAAGATTATAATTTTGAACTTACATTTTCGAAATGTACAACAAATTACAATTCACAACTAGACCACATATGGACTAATGCAATTCAAAATGGTTGCCAATCGAGAAGCATAGAAGCATATTGGATAGACCATAACTCTATTCATTGCATTTAAATTACCTGATCATCTCCAACGCTTTCATCTCCCAGTGACCAATTCAATGTTTGCCATTATGATATATCTTTCCTTCGGTAATATTTGCATGTAGATGTCGAGGCACGGTCCTCATGTACTTGACACTATTTTTTAATTCAATCAAGAATCAAGCAAATGTTCCTTGAAGTTCTTCTACTATTTTGATACGCATGTTAGACATTGTGGGCTTTGTGGAAGAAGGCATCACTGCTTGCCTGTGCTTTGCATGATTGCAATACATCTACCATTTGCCTCTATTGTGGGCGGGCAACAAGTCTCAGCTTGGGCGTCATTCATTCATGATGGAGTGCGTCCACAGTGTGGTGTGGAGTTACCTCAACAAAATCTAAGGGTTTGTCCTCCAAGGTTAACACAGAGAAGTCTGAGGATGTAATCATGAGCCTTCTTCTGCTTTTGTCCCAAAAGTTCCTGCCCAGTTAGCGCAAATGACAAACAGAGTGAGAAGAGCAGTATCAGTATAGTATCACTACCCTTGGAGAGATGACATATCCTTGGTCATAGAAGGTGTGATCAGATGCAGAAGCACATCTCCTTTTCTCCAGGGAAGTAAGTATTTCTTTACAAATGACAATGGCACTTGAGAACTGCACTCTGTAGATCTGCATCTTTATTTTGAGCCTTCCAAACTAGCAGGGGCAGAGGAGCTTTCTTTCCTGAGGGTTAGTGTCAAAGGCTTTTGCCCCTGCCGACGTTTCCACAGAGGTTCTTCAGAGGCTCTTTTGGTGAGGACTATCCTTTGGGAATCCTTGTCACACATTATAACTGAGCCTGAGGCTCCATGAAGAGCTTCCTGGCTCTGGTTATCCTGATGTTCCAGCCGCAGGAGCAACAAGGACTTTCTCACCTGGAAAGATCCATTAGTTTCAGGTTGCACTTCTGAATCCACCAGAGATTGTGTGGTTTTGGCAACAGAGTCGGTCTTGCTGAAGCGTCCAAGATCAAATTCAAACTCATCTCTTACTGTAGCAACAGTGCTTGAATTGACTGTAGCTTTGGACCCAAGAAACTGTTTCCATTGGAAATGCTTTGGGGGAGTTTCAGGCACCACATCTGCCACTACCCTTGACGATCTTTGTAGCCTTCTCTCTTGACTGCTAGCTTGCTCCCTGCCTTTCTCCCCTTTCTCTGCAGCCTTCATGTGCTTCACAGGTTTCACTTGGATCTGCACCAGGTAAAAGGATGATTCAAAACCACTAAATTCTCTGTTTCTCAAGAACCCTAAAAGTTGTGTGTGACCAGGGTTTGAACTACGTCTTGCTGCTCTAAACATCCTCTTTTGCTCACAAGGGCATATGTTGGGATTGATCACTGGATTTCCTTTATGATGTTTCTGCACAGGAAAATCTTATGCACCTAGAATAGCTGCAACACAAATAATTTGGTGTTGAAATGGCTCACACAAAGGAAATTTTGACTCGGGAAAAAACCCTAATCCATCTTACCTGGCCTATGCAGGTCAGAACAGGCGATGTCGGATCCTCATCACTTGAATGATCATAATCCTGTGCGTGGTTCATGAAAGTTGTGCGAGAGAGAGATGCGACTTTTGTCCCTCGCAAATTTGTTGCAGGAAGAGGACGTCTTCTCCATTTTCTCTGTCCAGCTCGTGTACTGGCCATTGCTGGATGTGTCACCTGAATTCCAAAATATGCAACTTATCAAAAAATTCTTGCTAATTATCACAGTGGCCGTGTCCAAACTGGGGGGGAAAAAAAAAAAAACACGACGCAGCCTTTGAATGATACGAGAAATTTGAAGATCGAGCAAAAGGGGTTGGAGAAGATCGATGATTTTGCCGTTCGACGATTCTTACCAAATTGAGAGAACAACTACCAAAACACGTGAACAACCCACACCCAGAAGAAGAAGCAGAAGGCTCGTCCTCCGAGCTTATACCAACAGCTGAGTCACAGGATGACACGGCAGAGCCCGTGAAGGAGTTACCACCAGATCCCTGATCAGCTTTACTGGCAATGATGACATGATCCATCTCCACCTCAGCTTCCACTCTCCGATCACAATGAACTCTCAAGCTAACTAGTTTTATGCTACTCACACATGTATGAATCCCATTTTCATCCTCACAAATGTTCCGCACTG
>Ga0209611_10007401_pt1 | contig 17607 bp, 9 predicted proteins | sample S1TSphgellanicum_3_FD_187693 | JGI IMG/M metagenome (GOLD analysis project Ga0209611, IMG submission 187693) | Host-associated microbial communities from peat moss isolated from Minnesota, USA - S1T2_Fc - Sphagnum magellanicum MG (SPAdes) (version 2) | ecosystem: Host-associated > Plants > Peat...
AGGAATGTGCGCCCCCCACCCCAATGCAAAAAACAAAGGGTAATTATTTTCTTACTTGGGCACTAGTTTATTCACCACCATTCAGTGGCAAATCATCATAGTAGCAAATTTGGAAAAGTGATGGATACTTGCTTGTCCAGTACAATTCTACTTTGGCCTCTTTTTTGGGAATTTCTCCAACTTTTCTACCTACATTTTTTGTTGAGTATTTTTTGGGGTTGGTCTTTTTGCTTGGCTTTTTTACATATGTGGAGAAGAAGAGTGAGGGGAGGTGCTCTCATGAGGGGTTTTTATTTTGGCAGACCAGACCCACAAGTTTTTGGCATCCCCAAGTCAAGCTCAGTGGCAGAGGGCAGGCAGGACTTTCACCTGCACACCACTAGGTTTGGAACCCAGACCCTTTTTAGAGGTCCCAAGGTCCCAGAGAGGGGGCTATACCACTAAGCCATCACCCTTGGGATGCTTTCATAAGGTTTTTGGCCTTTACTAGCAATAAACTGTGAAATTTTGTTAATTAACTGCATGGTTCTTTAGGGGCCCAAATCTCCAACACAGTTTGGCAGTCTGCTCTCCTTCCTCTTGCCCAAGCTTTTGTCACCATTTTCAAGAAATATACATAGGATACCTTTACCTCAAGCACCACTGTCTCTTTGCCATAAGCCATTGTGTTGCACAATGTTCAACATTGAAATGTAATATGAAGAGATGGAACTACAGTTGCCTGGGTGAAACCAAACTTGAGTGCCAAAGTTTAAATCCTCTTGTAACAAGTAAAATTAAATTGGGGTGGGAAGCAAACCAAAACACCAAACTGTTTTCGTCCCTGTGTTTTCCTCACAGGTTTGTTCACAAGGATATTTTTGTGATTTAATGGTGGGAAATGCTTTAAGGAAAATTTAATGGACTACACAAAACCCAACTTGATCAATCCTACAAAATGAGAAGAAAAACAATGTGCATTAGCCAACTCAACAACATAACATACTCATTGCAATCAAATATTTTCCGCATAATTCATCAAATCCATTTCAAATAGGTAAAGCCATTGAAAAGAACATAATTACTTATAGTTCACGAGAGAAGTAAAATCAAATGAACTTAGAGGGATAGGTATGTGTAACTTTCTTCTGAAATCCCTTTTCAAAATCTTAGCCACAAATTTTCATCCACTTCTTGTCACTTTACAATTTTTGAGATTTCAAGGCTCATGTTTTCAATTCCTTTTGGGTTGAATTAATGGGATATCAACTTTCGATTAGTAAGATTAACATAACCTACCATCTAGAGGTTCTTGAGATTCTAATTCATGCTCCACTGGGGCCTCACAGGCACAACCTCTTGCCTTTCATTTCCTGTACACATGCATCATCCACACATAATGTTGGATATGAGTTTTGATCAATTGAGAAGAAGGTTACACGATTTTTCATCTATTGATAGGAGGGTTACATTGTCACTCTTGGGCCTTTAAAGAGTATGTTATTCAATAACTAATTTGAAATCATGAGTTACCAAAAATGGTTTTGGCACTACGCACCTTAATAGCTATTTTTGGTGATTGACAACCTTTCATTACCTAATCCTTAACTAGTAGTTAACTTCTTATCCAATGGTACACAATGTGTGATTAGAAAGTAATACTAATTTATGTTTAGTTTAGTGCTAATTGTTGGTTTTTAATACCTAGGAAAAAGAAGTTCAAAAGCATTTGCCATCTTTTTCATTTATAATTTGGCATGCGTTTCTCGCAAATGAATTTAGTCCTTGTGTTCATCGTGTAGTGTTACCAAAAATGTTTTGAAACATTTTAAATACATGTTTTATATGTGTACTTCAAGCCAACATATGAAAACAATCAAAATATGAAATAAAAGTTTCAACCCTAAAAAAACTATCAAAAATCCATAATCTAGCTATTACCACTCAGAAGGTACCAGCCACTAGCTAGTAGGTACCAACCTTGAACTTATGATGTGTCAAAGTTTTGACACACCCATTGCCAACCTTTTCTAGGTTTGTATCATTTTTTGTTTTTTTTAAGAAGGTCTAGTCTTTGGTTTTGAGTCATGAATTAAGCATTGGTTGGCATTTTACAATTGTTGTTTTGTTATTTCAATACCATTTCATGCACAAATGTTAATTGTTTGCAACTTCAATTTTTACATTTGTTTGGTTTTTTTATCACGAAAAATAAAAGTGAAATTTGACTTTGGCCATTATGTGAAACAAAAAAAGTTCCCACCCAATAGTGGTTTTTGTTGGGAGTTTCGTTTTGCTTTCACATTTTGTCATCACATTGTTTTTTTGTTTTGTTAAAGTTCTATATGAGAGGCTAGGAGATTGTTATTGTTTTTCATCTTTTTTTCTTTTCATTTTTTGCACAAAACATGTTAAATCTTTGGTTATAATCTTTTTTTTTGTAACTTGTTGTGAGTCTTGGCAAGGTTTTATCTTTCAACATTTTTATTTTTTTACCACAAAAACTAAGAAATAAAACTCTTTGGGTTTGGCATGTTGTTTTTTTTCTTTCTTTTCTTGGTTCTAAAGAAGTTTGACAAATTTGCACCAAAGATCTAGGGAGCTTCCTTTCTTTTCTTTTTTTTGGTTTGTTTCAAGTTGTAAAAGTGCATGAAAAAAGGGCAATTATGTTCTTGTCTTGTTGCTACTATCACCAATGAATCAACCTATTATTCCCAATGGCCTGCAACTTTGATCTTCCTACCTTGCTTTTTCTTGCACTTGACTTGCTTCTTCCTATGACTCTAATGCAATTGCTACAACCCACCAAGTTTCTTTCAACTTTGCTACAACCTACCAAACTATTGCAACCCACAAGAAATGCTTCAACCATTGAAAGAAGTTGCTAAATTTTTTGGGCAAAAAGATGTGGGCAAAAAAATTGAAGTGTCTTTGGTAAAAAAGACAATCATTGACATAACACAACCTAAAAACAACTTGGAATTCTCAAAAGTGTGAAAAATGCATAAAACAATTGTAAAATTATTCTTTGATTATGGTATTCTTTTTAATGTCATCAAATCAAATCATTTTCAATGAATGTTAACTATTGTTGGACATTATGGCCTTGGATATGTTTGTCCAACTTATGAAAAATTGTGAACATTGACTTTGTTAAGGAAGTAAAAATTGATTTTCAAATAAAAAAATTGGATGTACAATAACATGTGACGGTTGGATAAGCATCAATAACCCAACCATTACTAAACGCATTGTTTATCTACTGAAAAGGTGACTTCTTTTTGTAGGCAGTTGATACAAGGAAAGATAATTGACATTATTTGTCAAGCAATTGAAAAAATGGGTAGTGAACACATCGCGCATGTGGTGATTACTAATTCAGCAATGTGAAAAAATGTTGAATACATCATAGAAGGTAAGAATAATTATATCACTTATAATGGTTGCAAAGTTCACATTATAACAAATCATGTCTTTTTCCTTGTCTTTTATGACTAAAATCAATAATGTTTGTTTCAACTAACTTGTTAATTTATGTGCCAATATATGTTTTAAAATAAAATAATAATAAATAGTTTAAAATAAAAATGATATAATTTTTTTAAAATTCTGAAGTTTTTAATGGGTCATTGCAATGCCTAGATTTTTAATAGTATTTTAATTTTGTAAATTGTGGAAAAGAATCATTGCCTAAGATGAAACTTTTTTTTGTAAATTCTTAAAGGTTTTTGTTTTTTAATAGGGTAGATTGTTAACAACTAATCAAACCCATGACACATTGTCAACACCATGTGTGTGTATAATGTTTTCTTATCATGTCAACATGACTAGCTTTAGTCAAATCATAAGACGTCAAGAGTGAGATTTGAACCCTCACTTCCAAAGACATATGGCAAGTCCTAATTAACCACTTGCTTACCATTTTTAATGGTGACAAATTTTATAATCATATAAATATAAACATTTGTACTTTTGAATTTTGAACATTAGAATACTATTTTATTTTTTTGAATTCATAAATGAAGTTAATTTCATTTACAAGCAATGGTTATATTTCAAATGTAAAGACATGACATTGATTTAAAATATTTATTTCAACAATTCCAATCTAGTGTCTTCTTAGTTACAATTTAATAGAGAAAATAACATGTTTTTATTGTAGTGTCATGACATTCATCTTGTCCTTGAAGACATTGAAAAAATAAAATGGATTTATAAAATTTCCAAAAAAAGTCAATTATAACATGAATTTTTATAACCAATCATCATAAAAGTCAACCATTGTTAAGAGATTTGTTAAATAATGAAAATAACTTGGAATTATTAAAACTAGGGGACACACAATTTGGAACAAATTTCATTATTTGGAGAGGTTGCACCAATTCAACAAATGATTATTGATAGTAAGTGTACAATGGAAAATTTGGGTTGGTCCTTATAAGAGAAAGATGATGTGGAATGTGCACTTCTAAACAATCCATGTTGGAAATTTTAAACCTGAATTGTAAAAGTGATAGAACCAATCTTTAACCTAATGACCTTTATTGATTAGAAAACCAAAAATGGATGTTTTATGAATATTATGATTAATTAATTGAAAAAATCAGTGCAATGGAAGGATTATCATTTTTTTTTAAAAATTCAATGCATATTAAATGATTGACGGTATTTCATCCATAGTCTAATGCATTGTGCAAAAATAGTTTTCAATCAATAAGGGAAAACAAAAAGACATAAAGAAAAAAAAACAAAGATTTTAAACAAATCAAAACAATTTTTTTCCTAATATATACAATCAAATGAATATTGAAAAGTGGCTTGTCCATTATAGGAATATGAAAGGACATACCCAACAAAATTTTAATGATGATAACCTACCATCCACATTTGAAAAACATTCATAATTTAAAAATTATGGTACTTAAAATTTTTAGAAATTCAAAATATAATTTCAAAATGTTTAAATTTCAAGAGTCATTTTCCAAATATAAATGGGTCATAATGTGCATGACATGTCAACAAAGTTGTGGCTTATGATGCAAAGAAATAGAGTTTAAAGTATTTAGCATATTTTAACATGATTTGAAATTATGATCATTTTTCAAGACAAAATGCAAAATCTAGCAAAATCTATACAATTTTAAACAATTCATATTTATTCAAAGGGTGCAATCATAATCAAATGAACCAACAGTGACAAAGGACTTAAGCAAAAATGTGCCCTTTTTGAACATTTTGACAATTTCATATAAATGATTTTTTCAAGCATTTTTTTTGCAACATGTTCTTAAAAATATTTACAATCCCCCAAATAAATTACAAATAGATTTTAGGTAGCAGGGGCCAAACTACTTTTGTTAACTCTTTTTTAATGAATATGAATTTTCTAAAAATGGAGAATTTTTGCCAAATTTAACGTTTTGTTTTCAAAAATGATCATAATTTTAAATCATGTTAAAATATGATAATTAATTTAAGATTTAGTTTTTTGTATCATAACCCAGAAATTTGTTCAAATGTCATACACATCATGACCCATTTACAAGTAGTAAATGACCTTTGACATTTAAACATTTTCAAATTATATTTTGAATTTCTAAAACTTTCAAGTACCACAATTTTTAAGTTAGGAGTGCTTTTCATATGTGGATGGTATGTTATCATCATTTCAATTTTTTTCCCACAATTTGTTTTTATTAAAAGAGTCTTTAACCTGTGCTTTATAAATTGATTTTTGGGTGTTCAAAAGATTTTTATTAAAACCAAAATTCGATTTATTAAACTAAATAATTTATTTTTTAATTCTTCATCACTCTTATCAATCATTTACCATAAATTTCCTTGATCAACATGACATTAAAATGACATTACATAAATATGTTTGAATAAATTGACAAATTTTCAATCGTTTGACAAGATTTTTGGCTTTTGATTTTGATAACACCTTAAAATGAGTTAACACAAATCAAGTAATTTATGGGGGAATTGTAAATATTTTTAAGGACATGCTACCAAAAAAATCCTTCAAAATTATTTTTTTATGAAAAAGTCAAAATGACCACAAAAGGTCCATTTGTGGTTGAATCCTTTGTTAATGTTGGCTCATTTCATTGTGATTGCACATAGGTCCTTTCAATTCATTCGTAGGAAAAAACAAAAGAAGGAATCTTGTCCATACAAACCCACTTTCTGTTTATGACTCGTGTTCAAATCAACCATTTTTATAACTACCATTTTAGGGTGAAAACATGATTAGGTGGTTCAAAAGTGGCATTTGAAAGTCCATAATCCAACACTAGCAAAAAAATTTATTGTTTTAACAATTATCAAACCATAAATCATATAATTATTTCTTATGCTTTTAATCATAATTATTAATAAGAAGAAAAATGTGGACGATTTGCCTAAACATCGACCATACAACTGCACCATTGAACTTATGGAAAGAACACAACCTCCATTCGGACCCATCTATAATTTGTTACAAGATGAACTTGCAATGTTTCGTGAATACATCAATGAAAACTTTAAGAAAGGGTTCATTTGACATTCCAAGTCTCCAGCTGGTTCCCCGATCCTATTCGTCAAGAAAAAGGATGGCTCTTTTTGAATTTGTGTTGATTACCATGGGTTTAATCAACTCACCATCAAGAAATGCCCCTGATCTTAAGGTTGTTGGACCAACTCAATCATGCCAAGGTGTACACCAAGATCGATCTACATGGAACATACAACTTGGTGTGCATTTGAGAAGGTGATGAATGGAAGATGGTGTTTAGAACCTGTTACAGCCATTTTGAATATGTTGTGATGCCATTTGGCTTTACTAATGTGCCTATTGTTTTTCAACATTTTATGATGATGTTTTTTGTGAATATTTGGATGATTTCATGCTTTATTACATTGATGACATTTTTATTTTCTCAAATAACATGGAGGACCATGAATGCCATGTACATCTAGTTTTGGAGAAGTTCTAGAAGTTGGATTTTATGCTAAATTGGAAAAGTGTGAATTCCCTGAATCCGAAATGGAATTCTTGGGTTACATCGTCTTTGGAAATGGCATTCACATGGATCCTCACAAGATTCAAACCATTATTGATTAGGTTACTTTAGCTTCTATTCGAAATGTCCAATGTTTTTTTTAAATGACTAACTTTTATCGACGTTTCATTGCTCATTATTCTTCAATAATGGTTCTTCTTATTCAATTAACTAGGAAGGATCAACCTTTTTCTTAGAAAGTTGAAGTTGAAATTGCTTTCAATCTTTGAAAGCTTCTTTCATGATTACCCCATTCTTGATTCATGCAAACCCTTCCAAACCTTTTGTCTTAGAGACAGACACTTCCGACTTTACAGTAGGTGTCGTGTTTTTTCAAGTTGGGCAAGACAATCTTCTTTGTCTTGTCAACTTCTGTTTTCATAAGTTTTCTCCTACGGAAATTAATTACGAGAATCATGATAAAGAACTTCTAGCCATCATGGATGCCTTTGAAGAATGGTGTCACTTACTTGAAGGAGCTCAACATGAAATCACTATGTATCCAAACCATAAGAACTTGTAATATTTCATGACAACTTGTGTTTGGAATCAACGCCAAGCTCAATGGGCATTGTCTTTGTTTCGATTCCAATTTGTCATCACATATCACCATGGGCATCACCAAGGGAAACTTGATGTGTTTTCCCATTATTTGTACTTCACGCCTAAGGAGGGAGATGTCACCTATGAGTAATAATGTGATATCATTTTCAAACCTAAATATCTTTGACTTCAAGCATTATTGGTAATTCTTCATGACACAACCCTTATTTGTCAAATTCATGAAGATTTGAAAAAGGACCCTTTTGCTATTGGCATGTAAGGCCAATTAAGGAATCATCATCGAAACTAAGATTTTTCTAATGGTCATGTTAAATTCGAATTTCAAAATGGTTTACTTTATCATGATGGTCTTTTGTATGTTCTTAATGGCCTTGTGTGACTTAAAGTTCTTTAGGCTAGGCACAATGCTTTGGCTACATGCCATTTTGGATTTTTAAAACCATAGAATTAGAGTTTCGAGATTATTAGTGGCCATACCTTTGGAAGTATGTTAAAGATTTTGTTAAATCTTGTAATGTTTGTGTTTGAACAAAGAATCTGTGTCATCACCTTCATGGTTTTTTTTAACCAATATCGATCCTTACATCCTTGTGGTTTTTAATTTCCATGGACTTCATCACAGACCTTCCACCTTTTAGTTTCTTATGATTCCATCTTGGTGGTGGTGAACTATTTAACAAAGATGGTTCATTTCATTCTGTTGACCAAAAAAATAATTGGCGAAGGAACAACCAAATTATTCCTTGATCACGTTTTTTGATATCATGGTCTTCCTAAAGATACCATTTCTAATCATGGGCTTCAATTTGCATCCAAGTTCTGAAAGTGACTATTTGAACTTTTAGTTGTGAAGGTGAAGTTGTCATAAGCTTTTCACTCAAAACGAATGGGCAAATAGAATGGGTCAATCGAGTCTTGAAACAATATTTATGGTGCACAACCAATTCTTATCAAAATAGTTAGTTAGAACTTTTGGCCATGGTAGAGTTTGTTTACAACAACATAATGCATTTATCAACCCATCAAAGACCTTTATTTGCAAATCATGGTTTGCACTCCAAGTTTGACATTCAAAGGTGTACATAAAATCGTGAATCCAACAATTGAAAATTGAACCATGTGGTTAACGAATGTTCGAGCTCAACTTGTACCCAACCTTGAAGAAGTGCAAAGATGATACAAAGAGAATGTTGATGAACATCGAAAGGAATAACCCAGCTTTAAGGTTAGGGACCAAGTTTGGCTTTGACAACAACATATCAAAACAACAAGGCCATCATAAAGCTTGGATCATCAATGACGCGCTCCCAAGCTCCTAGTTGGACCCAAGTTGGGTCTAAGTTACTCACACAATGGAATTGTGAAGAACTTGGAACACGCTCCCAGCTCTTAGCACTAGAAGGGGTAGAGGGGCGTGTTGAAGCTCCAGAATGGGACTAAGAAGAGTGACAAGCTATTCACTTACTCGAACTTGCATCAAACCAATCAACAAGTTGGTTAATTCATTTTATAAAGCACCCTTGGTGCTAGGACAAGCCACAAGCAACTTTGGACTCACTTGATTCACCACGGTTCGGATTCGGGGGAAGCCACCACCTTCCCCCATATAGTATACTTTGTGTCTCTCTGCGGCACCCACATCCGAATGGCTTTTTGTCTCGGGATTCCCAAGGAGGAGTCTTGAAATTGTCCTGGATTGGACTCCCGAGACTTTGTGAGGTCATAACTCTTTGCTAAGACCTCCGATTGAGATGAGGTCTAAAGAAAACTTGTAGCTCTCCTCGAGAGCTTTTCAACATTGTGTCGCACTTCCCCTGCATGCACTGGGTCAGGTCGATTCTCGAGTTTAATGGTTGGGAGTCAAACTGCCAATTTGACTCCCGGCCTTTCTTTTTGTTATAACTTGTGCTGCTGATGTCCAAATGGCCCATGTGAGGCCATTTCCGACATCTACACTTGGATAGCTTTCCAATGATATAAAGAACACCCTAATGCGAGGTGTTTTGACCCCTGCAATCGAACTCTGAAGTCATGGGAGTCCCGGAGGACTCCCAAGTCCCAATTTTGGGAGTGTGAGTTTCATCTTCACACTCCCTCTAAGTAGGGTTGCGACAATCAAAGGTTAGGTCATTCTTCATTGTGAAACAAATCAATGCTATGACTTTCCAATTCAAGTTTTTAGGTTCTATGAGAAATCATCATGTGTTTCATGTTTCTTTATTGGAATTTTACCACACATCTACCATTTCAAGAAGAATCCATGACCCCCTCCACCTTTTGAAATCGATGGTGAACATGAATATGAAGTGGAAGACATTTAAGATTCAAAAATCTCTAGTTATCAATTCCAATGTTTTATTCATTCGCATGGGTATGATGTGAACAAGCACACCAGGGAACCAATCAAGAACCTATCGAATGCCATGGAGAAGATGCATGAATTTCATCGACGATATCCAAACAAGCCCGAGTCTACTCCTTGTGGAACTTATCATTAGAAAAGGAGGTGATGTGACAAATGCAAACATTAAATACTTCTTCAAATAGATGGAATTCATCCATAATGTTCATCCATAACCTTTAACTAAACCTTAGTTAAATCCTAGTTAAATCTTAATTAAGTCCAAATTAAGTCCCAGTTTAATCTTAGTTAAATCCTAGTTAAGTCTTAGTTAAGTCCAAATCTTAGTTAATTCCTAGTTAAACCCAAGTTAAATCTGAGTTAATTTTGAATTAACTTTTAATTAAATCCCAATTTTGTCTTAATTAATTCATAGTTAAGTTTTAGTTAATTTTTAATTAAGTCATAGTTAAGTCTTAGTTGATTCTAATTAAATCCGAGTTAACTTTTAATTAAGTTTCAGTTAATTCATAGTCAACTCCTAATTAAGAAGTTTCCCAAGAAGCTTCCTTACTTGATGTACACATAGAAGCTTCCTTGAAAGCTTCCTTGAGCTAGGTCCCCAAAGGGGTATAAATAAGAATAGGACCCCTCATTTCCTTTTGTTTATTCAACACTAGTTTTAGGCATGATCTTGCACCATAGCCTTGTCATGTTTTTTTTCATGTTCATGTTTACATATGTTAGCATAATAAAGATTTTTTTTCACGTTTCTTTTACACATTTCGTGTTTTTATTCTTAATTCTTATGTTCTTGTTTTCAAATCACATAATCTTGTCTTGTTCCTTATTTGGAAGTTAGACTAACCTTTCCTTTAGCCTTTGTTCTCGTAGTTATTCGTGTTATTGATAATGACATGTCAAAAATAATTTAAAAACATGAAAAGATTAAACACAATTAGATTCTCAAGATTTTGGACTCATATAATGTTTACAAATTTAATCTATTTATAGATTAATATTTACAACTAAAATTCCAAAAAGTCAAATGTTTGTAAAAAAAATATGGGCCACAAGGTTAAGGACTAGTAAATTTGGTCATTTTATGGTTGTGAAGGGCACACATACCTTGTCACCATTCAAACTAAAGCCCATAATTAAAATCACGGTAAAATATCCAACATTCTAAATAAAAATGGAAAAATTAATTATAAAAAACCCTAAGAATAAAACTTTAAGAGTTTTTGCATGTCCTAAAAGTGGTTCCTAATAGGGTAACCCAATTTTGGATGTATGTCGGTGTTATTTTTTGGTAGCCCATTCACCTTAGTGTTTGATCATCAACCATTGAATTGTTTCATGGAGTCTAATTAGGCTTTCATTTTTCAAAAATATGATTTTGATGTTGAACATCAAGTTGGGATACTCAATAGGGATGTTAATGAATTGAATAGGAACCCAAGTTTTAATGAGTTGGTTTCCATTCATTATTATATATGTGTGTTTTTGTGTTAGATTTTATGATTGAAATTTTAATCAAAATAGACAAGGGACAAAATTGTCCTTGTTTAGATTAGATTAATCATTTATAATGTCAAAAATTTGACTGTATTTTTTTATTGAAATGATTGTCCAAAATGAGTAAGATGATTAACAATATTAGGTGACATGGCTATTTGAAATGATTAAAATAACTAAAATTACTAATTGATGTGGCAATATTAATTATATATATATATAATTAATATTTTAAATAAAAATTCCAAATTCAACTATGGATGAATCCAAAGGCACAATTGATTTGTGATTATATTGTTCAAAATTATTATTATTATTATTTTTGTTATTTTTTGGGTTGACAATTGGGATTTCTTGTGATGATGTCATGAACACAACATGTCCAAAATGGAGTTTGACCCTCACATTCTCTACCACAACCCAAGGCCATTACCATCCAACCAACATATCATATGGTGATATATTGGTTATTGCAAAATGTATAAATATATAATTTTTTATAATATCATGCATTAGATTTGTAAATCACTTTGTTTGTGTCAAACACATTGTGTTAACACACATTGTTTGTTTTGATTAATAATTAGTTTTTAAAGTTGAAACAAACATATTTAATTTTGATTTTAGTCAAATCAAACATTGTCAATCATTTTAAACAAATAAATTTGACTCTACAATCATTTTAATCATGAGGTGCAAATGGGATAACACAAGCCACACCCGCCTACTTTTTGACTGCTTTTGTGATTAACTTTGGGGAAATATTCCTAGAATATTTTTGAAAAAATTGTTGAATTTTTTTTTTAAAACTTTTAAAATTTCTTCATACTATTTTATTAATGTTCATGTTAAAACTTTGAAATTCATTTACAAGTCCTTTTACTATTAAAAAAATCATTACATTGCTTAATGAGTGTTTTTTATTAATTTTTTATTCATTGGATTAATTTCAAATTAATTCACATGTTCCCATGATATGTTAAAAATATAACTATATAAACAAATCTTATGATTTCAACATAAAATTAAATTACGACTTTAAAACATGAAAGAACCAAACAATTGTTACATTTGTTATGGTACGTGTTATTGTGATTTCACCCCATGATGCTAATAACGAAAAACCCATGTTTTTGTAATAGTGCACATTAGCATGAGGATACAAATTTGGAAACAACATTTAGTCGGCATGTTGTTTTATTCTTTTACATTTTGGTAAAAGGTTACCAATAAGTATCATTCCAAGTTAAATTAGTTGAAGTGGATTCTTCATGCATATATGGGAATTTAGAGGTGGAACTTGATGACATTAGACCTATGGATATTTTTGGGGATGCTTAAGGCTTAACACCTACAAACCAGGGGGTTGCATGTGGGATTGACATCCAAGGAAAAGGATCGGGTCTTTCAAAGGGCCAAAAAATATTGTTGGGAAAGACAACACCTTTTCAAACTATGGCTAGATGGGCATGTACATGTAATACCACATCCAAAAGTGTGGGAAAGTGTTATGAGACATTCCCATAAAGAGTTGGGACATTTTGGGGTACATTGGACCTATAATTTGCTTCAAGGCCAATATTGGTGGAAAGGTATGGAGTTGGAGGTTCAACAATTCGTTTCACAACAAATGGTGTGTGATCAGAATTGTGCATCATTTAATGCACCCCCCCCCCCACATTTATAGCCTTTATTGATCATAGGGTTTGGGTATCAATGGAGATTGGTTTTTGTTGGGCCACTAAGTTTAATTATTCATCATAACTAATACATGTTGGTTATGATCGAACATATTTCCAAATGGATTAAGTTGGCCCTACTATGAAACAAATTAAATAATGAAGGGGTTGCTTATGTATTTTTGATTGGGTATTGAGTAGATTTAGTGCCTTAGTAAAAGTGTTCATAGCTTAAGGCATGAAATTTCAAAGAGAATTTTAGGAGTTGTATGAACAAGCCATGATTGACCACAAGATTAATTTTTGTGAACATCCTAAAGCCAATGGCGTAGTTGAAAGGATGGTACAAATGGTGAAGAAAGGTTTACAAAAATATGGATGACAAAAGGGGCATATAGGTGATTGGGACATATAGTACCAAAAACTACATTCTCTAAACCACTAGAGAATTCCACCCAACAAGATGTTGGGTGGAAGACACCATGAATAATTCCACCATACAAGGCCATACCAATGGATTTAGACCATTAAATCAAACAATACAAAACCACATCAATGGATGATGTGCCACAAATTATATAATTTGTGCATAATATGGATATGTACATCTAGGTATGCTTAAGTACACATATGTACACATAGGTTACACATAGGTTACACATAGGTACGCATAGGTATGCCTTACACCCTTATACCTAGGTCATTCATATGTTAAATTAGGTCATATGTAGGTCGTACGTAAGTTGTACGTAACCTATAACTTAACCTACTTTGGTTATAGATAGGCTATGTCATATAATATGTAGGCTAGGTCATATGTAGGTTGTGCATATGTAAACTAGATCATACATAAGTCATCCATAGATTACAACTTAATTTTAGACCTATGTCATACAAAGGTTAGGCTGACTAGTTAAGAGGTTGTACATATGTTAGGTTGTATTTATGTGAGTTATGTTATACATAGGTCATAGGTCCTTAGGCTAGGTTGTACTAAGCCTTTAGGTTAAACTAGGTTGTGTGTATGTAAGCTAGGCCCTATACACATAACTAAATCAGCCTATGTAGCTAAATTAACCTAGGTTTGCTCGTCTACATTGGTTACTATAGGTGAAAACTAGCACTAGAAGAATATTCTCTTTTGCAATTGGATTTTGCGACTAAAGTTTTACTTACACAACTAACAAGTAGTTGCAATATAAGCCAAAAACTAATTGTTTAAGTAAAAAACTAGTTGCAAAACTTGGTTACAAAAACAAGATTTCTTCTAATGTAAGTAAGCCCATGTTTAAGGTAGCTTAATTACATTAACCTAGGTTGACTTAAATAAGTCAAGGACAACCTAAATGAACCAAAGATAGCTGAAATGTAAGATAACTTGGGTGGAATGTATATTGACCTAGGTTGCCATTTGTAGTAATGATATAATTGCCATGGTTGGCCAAGGGATACTGATTTAACAAGCAAACATCCCTAGCCTCCATTTTCCTTCACTTTGTATTTTTCAAGCATGAACCGCAATTATTAGCATATGTTTGTAAGGATGTGGCCAATGTGATTAATCTTGACGATCTTAATGTGTGCATTCAAGTTTGTGAGCAAAATGTAGCCTTTTTCAAAAGTACCATGCATATGGAAATAGAGAACTTCGTTTCACAATATTGAAATACATTACAGTATGCCACCATTTGTGGATGTGGGTATCGACCTAAGGTTCAAGGTTTGAACTTGAAGATAATGTTTATTTGTAGTAAAAAAACACTTACTACATTGGATGTGATAACCGATTGTGTCATTCTATGTGTGGAGAAAGTTTTACCTTCTAGGGTTTTATTTTTGGAAGGTTGAGATGGTCAAGCATGGAAACACCATGTGCAAAATTGTGCACCATGTCACCTTCCACATGTTAATGGCCAAATGGATTCATCACTTGCCATAATGTTAACATGTTCATAATTGTGCATTACGCCACTTTCCACATGTCAATGATCAAGTGGATTCGTTGACATTGGCCATAATGTTAGCATGTTTATAATGCATGTTATGTGGAAAATCATGAGGTGTAATAGCCATGTTGGCTTGTGCTTGTTGTTTTAGGGGATGACATATGGGTTGTCTTACACTACCACTTTTAAAGGTTCCAATAGATGATTGGGTGTGTCCATGATGCACCAAATAGACATGTTATAATTTGTGTTAGGCTTTAGTATTAGGACATAGATGTGCTACTAATTGGGACAATCGATGATTTTTGGAAAGTAATAGTTTGGCTAAACATAAAGGATTGCAATTGGGCAACTAACAACGGGGTTCACACTACACCATGTTTAGAATCAAACTCCTTTCATGGATTACCTTACCATATTATGTTGTATTTGATCATGGATTTGGTTAATTGGTGTAGGAAGACCTTAAATACTCCAACTAGGGGGGTGATTTGTGTGCATATTTTCATGTGTGCAATAGTGTTAATTTCAATTGTGCTAGGTGTTAATCTTGTAGTGCATGACACATTAACAACATTCAACAATAGGTTAAAAGGCATTCAAGAAGGTACCCAATGAACCTTCTAATTGAACCTCAAAGATCTTTCATTTTTTTGTTGACAAGACCTCAAAATTTTCTTTTGTGTATCTTTATTATTATTTTTTTAATTCCTTGCCCTATAATGAAAACAACCTACAAAAGCAAAAACTTGGATTTCCCTTTCAAGTTTATTTATTTATTTGCTACTATGTAGCTTTATAAACTTTTCCTATTCGATCTTTTGATGATAAATGTATTATTCCTTGTGGCATTGGGATTTGGGCCTTCGGTGTTTAAATATTTTGTTCTAATTCAAAAAAGTTCTTTTATGCTTGGTCTACGTTAATTGCCTTCTTACAAAAGATGTCATTCCAATCAACACAATTATTTGTGAATATGGGTGTATTCATGGTTGGGGTACCAAAAAGGAATAACCTATTTTTAAAAAGATTATAAATGACAACTTTGGATTTTTGTTTGTCTTCCATTATAATAGTTGTAGTGGATTGTTGTATGCCAATAAATAAAATGATGTCTTGTTAAATTAATAAAAATATTTTAAAAAAATTGGATATTATGTTAATGTCATTTTAAGTCCATTAAACTAATTATATCAAATGTTTAAACTGTATTTTTTAAAAGTAATAAAAAAGAATGTTAAACAAGGACATCCTCTAATCCATTACACCTTTCATCTCCTCAAGTGCTTTAGACTATATTTTTGGTGGTTCCCCACTAAGATCTGCTTAATATTGCTCTTTGTTTAACTTTGTAAAATTGTCTTATTGGTCATAGGAGGAGATTCATAAACAAAATCAAGGAAAATTCCCTTGTCTACTTTGAACTTTCTCCTATACCTTGTGTTAGCAACTTTGTGTTCATCAAACAAGTTTGTAAATCCTTTTTCAAAATATCTTGTACCAAATTCCACCAAACATGATGGGTCCATTAATGATTAGGGTACCAAAAAGGTATGACCTACCTTTAAGGGATTGAAAAAGATAAATTTGGAATTTTTAAAAATCTTATATTATTATAGTTATATTGAATTGTTGTATGCCAATAGATAAAATGATGTTTTGTTAAATTAATACAAAAAATTAAAATAATTTGGATACTATGCAAATGTCATTTTGAGTCCTTTAAATTAACTATATTAAGTGTCGCAACTACACTTTCTTTTAAAGTAATAAAAAGGAATGCATAAATTCATATAATTGATTTCAAACTTTTTGTGTGATAAAACCATGTCCCCTTCTATGAAAGTACATGTTGATTGATGAATTTGATGAAAAATCAAATCATAATTTTTTTTCAAAATCTTGAAATTTTGAAGGAAAAGGTTGCAAGGCAAAAGACAATGGGCTTCAAAATGTCTAGCTTTAGGTCCAAGTCACATGTGTGCATAGGAAATAATCTTGCCAAAAACCATGTTTACTTTTCCATTGAAACTCAATTTGGGAATTTTGGGATTTTTTACGTTTCTACCTATAAATCAAAATTATATACAAACACAATTATGTATGCATGTGGAAAGTCACCACCATCACATGAATTATCTTAAATTGAACTATTCAATTTTTTTCACTTAAATTTGTTTTAAATAAATGTTATTTGCAAAAAGTAGCTCTACAAAAGTCTTGGAGTCCCTTTTCTTTTTTCTAGAACCCCAACCTTGAATAGGCCCATATGGATATTAAAAATAAAATTGGGTGAAATAAATCTCGTACAAATACATTAAGCTCAAGACTTTAAATGCATGGATGTATGTATCATGGTGTGGGAAAAAGGTGGAGATAATGGATTGACCTCATATCTTGATATTTTGGAATGATAAGAAAAATTGTAGAGTGATTCTAGATATATAGACTCAAATTAATTTTTCTATTTATTAAATGTACTTTTGTAAATTTTAAACTTTCAATATATGGGTGAAAACACATAATTTGTTGGG
>Ga0209611_10007402_pt1 | contig 17607 bp, 10 predicted proteins | sample S1TSphgellanicum_3_FD_187693 | JGI IMG/M metagenome (GOLD analysis project Ga0209611, IMG submission 187693) | Host-associated microbial communities from peat moss isolated from Minnesota, USA - S1T2_Fc - Sphagnum magellanicum MG (SPAdes) (version 2) | ecosystem: Host-associated > Plants > Peat...
TCATGTTGGTCACAGAAAAAAATGCTCTGATGTTGTCTCTCATAACATTGGAAAGCATGAGCAGATCAAGTAGATAGTCCAATTTGCTGACTATTGGATTGATGGCCTAAATTGTGAATGTAACAGGGATGAACAAATGACAGTTTTGGTGGTGAAGAAATACTTGACTGGAAAACTAAGGCTTCAGAGCCACTCACAGGTACCAAAATCCAAATTGTTTTCCAACTCAGCATTTATACAAATGTTAAGGTTCAGAGCAAAAAGCTAATTGTTGGAGTGTCTGTAACGCAAAAGTGAACAAATAGAGGAAGAGTGGTCAGTACTTAATAAGTACCAGGAGAGCAATCCTGAAACACCCAGTGTGGATTCTGGAAGGAGTAATAAATAGTACACTGGCAATTTAGAATGCCATAAAAAGGTTAGGGTACTGCAATTGTTGCTGTCATCAAAGTAACTGACATCTTCATAAAATCCAAAAAGAAAAGCTTGTGTACCTGGACTCCAGGAAAATGGTACTAGTAACTGTGTGCACAATAAATGTCAAAGATCCAGAATACTTTCTGCAACATTCAGACATAAAAGCAGTGAACAGTGATTACTTGGCCAGTGCCCAAGAATCTTGAGTTTTCTTTGTAGCTCTTTGCAGTCGCAGCTTAATTCCATCAGAAGGAATCCTATGCGAGTTTTGTTCCCCTTTGTTTGTGATTTTTTATTACCTTCTTGTTCCAATTGTCTCGATACTTGTTGTGAGGTCCACTATTAGGGGCACACAGTTTGAGGTGCAAAAACAGCTTGTGTTTATGTTTTAGAGTTAGAAGCTAGAACTTATTAGAAGTGGGTGCTGTTCTACATATAACCTGTGTTTTGGTTACAGGTGGAAATAACATGCAACGGGCAGCCGCTGGAACCTAGTCATACACTCCAGCATGTTCGAGACACAATCTGGCAAGCTCAAAACAACAACTACAACAACAATGCTGTTGCAGTGGGTGAGTCGTCCTTAACAAACACAAGTTGCAAACTTCGTTCCAAAGATGTGGTGATGGTCCTCACCTATAGCAGACAACACATTGATCACTCCCCTACCAGAAACTTACTTCATAGCCTTACATAACAACAACTGATCCGATTGCATTTTTTGTTTTAATACAGTCTGCCCCATAAGTGGCTTCTTAAGAGGTTCAATGAAATTTTACTTTTTCTCTTTTTTTGGGGGCCGGGGGTGGGGGGCGGGGGTGCCTTCAGGTTAATCCAACCCACACCTCCTTGCCACTTAGAAGTAAAATTATAACAAGGTTTTTCTATAACTCAATTAGCATTTTCCGTGGTGAAAGACCTTGATTAACACTGTTTTGGTCGCAGTTCTCTCTCACCCAAGTCTCTTCTTGTTGCTTGCCTTGCCTTGAGGCTTCTCTAGCCAACCACTTGTGAGTTGCTGATTACACTGCTTCTCAGACTTAGAAACAGGACCGACATTCTGCTTCATATCAAAGAAGCATTTTGGCTAAGGTAGATTTTATACAGAGTTTGTCATTTCCATACCTAATTTTCAATAAAACCCAAAGATCGTAAACTCTATTTTTTCATGGGTGAGAATGCAACAAACCTAGATGTTAAAATGGTCTGCCCCATCCATAAGTGGCTTTTGAAAGATCCATCTGCTCTCTGGTTTTCAATCATGTGAAATAATAAAAAATTGTAGTTTGTTGTTAAGGATGCATTTAACCTAGGGCTGCTTGAGATTTCACGGGCCAGTAAGAATGGAGACTGGAGTCATCCATAATACTAATTGCCCAGCTCCATGGGCAACATGGAGCTCCACACGGATGGGCAACTAATCAAGGGTGTATGAATTGCATCTTGATTGCTTGTGCCCAAGATAGACATGTATGATTTAAATTCCTTTGTCTTTCATTATGTTTTTTGCATATAAATCAACAGATTTCGCTCCAAAAAAATTTACCACCATTATGAATTTGTAAGAATTTATCTTTTTATTCCGATGAAATTTTTCCAACTAAAAGACCTGACATAAGTTCTGGGAGATCTGAGTTTTGTTGAAAGGAAGAAGAATATTTTTGCATACATACCATCCCAACAATGGAGAGCTGCTTCTCAGCATGTTCATGTTTAACCTCTCACATGCAAAGGTTAAATTTGGATTACTCTTGCACTTACTACAAGCAGTGGTTTTTTTAATTCAATTTTTTCCTTTTTTTCTGCAAAATTTCACACAAGTTTTTTCAAGTTTGTCCTCAAAAAATTTCACAAATTAACAAAAGCTTGCTGCAAAGAAAATCATTAGCCACAAGTGCAATTTCAAAAAATGGAAGGTAAAGCACAAGGTAAATGTTATCATGAATCTAAACATATGTAGATCGTAAGGCATAGAAGGGGAAGGTTCTTACACGTACTACTTAAAAATAGGAGGATCTTACACCTAAACATTGAGAGAGAGGAATTTTGCACCTGGGCATAATTTCCTCTCCCACTTAAGGAGTAGGCATACAATCCATCCTTTTTCCTAGAAGGGATATTCACAAATATGAAGAAACTTCTCTTTTCAAAAAGAGTTCTTATGACCTACTATTCTCCATCTACCCCACCCAATCTATAAATCAAAATATAATAAATTAAAATTTTATTGTGCAATATATTTCAATGGTCAAGACTAAGATTTAAACCTTTTCATGCATATTAAAGTGCACCATCATTTAATTTAAATGCCTATTCATTTCATTTTATTTTAATCTTGTCACAATTAATTTTCACTATTTCAAATATTTTTTGATCATTTTTTAAAATTCTCAGTTATAATAGCCAAAATTAAATGAAGTACAAAAATTACTAAAAAGTTTATAGTCTTTTTTTATTTCTCTTTCACTATAATTGAAAGCACTTTTTAAACAATCTTATGTATTTTCAAGTCATGTATGAAAACATTCATTATCACTTTTCACTTTTTGACTTCATGCAAACATTGATAATTAAAAAAAAAATTCACATTACAATTTTATGAACAGTCACATTTCCATCCATAAGGGGCTAGCTATTTATTACAAGCAAAAACTTCAAAAGTAAGTACCATAGAATATTTCAACCTTTCATGTTTGAATATTACAAATAAGCTATGGATGAAATTAGAATGAAAGATGTGAATTCATTTGGAGGGTGAAAATATTTTTAAATGTATTATTTAAGATGAAAAAACCTAGTTTTCAACAAAGTCCTTTTTTTTCAATATTTTCATCCATGTCAATATGACTAAGTCAAAAAATGTCAGATGCTTATAATATCTTAGGCCATCACAATTGTAAATTCCATTAAAATCATTCACTTTGTGTTTCGAATATGATAAAATAAGACTAAGCAAAAGAATATAAAAAAAGGTGACACTATGACAAAATTTTAATGCGCCTGTAAAAATTTGAACCCTAAAATAAAAATTTATTGAGATGTTTTAAACATTTGTTGTGCAAGCTCATGTAATGGGTCCAACTCTTTTGAAATCTAACCAAGATAGATCCTATTTAAAGAATTCAAATATATCATACCAAAACTTGAATCAAAATTGAACCAAAATCAATCCAAAATTGAACAATTAAAACTATAGTTTGGATCAACTTAATTTTATTAAAATCCGTTTGGAACCAATCTAAAAATGCATTGGGATATGACCAAGATTGGCACAACATTAAGAATTGCCATTGATCTAGCCTCAAAAGAATCCATTTGGATCTAAAATGTTTTCCAAATTGGATCTACATTTGGACCAAAAATTGACTTGGATGGATGTTTAACACAAATGTGGCGTAGAGAATTCAAATGGATGATTTCAAATTTTCAATTAAATGTAAAAAAAAATTGAATATATATGACTTGAAATTTTCAATCAAAGTTAAACATAATTGATCGAAAATTACACGAAAAACGTGAATATGATCAGGTGTAATGATCATCACACTAATAGGAGCCACAATTTACAATCAATGTCACCATTGCTTTGTTTTTCACATTTTTAGATAAAATTTAAATTTAATGTTGAAAATGGTTAATTTGTTTACACAAATATATCATGAATGAATTTAATGAAGATAAAATATTCAAAAATATTCATTAAACATTATAATCAATATTTAATAAACATTGTAAGGACAGGGTGCAATTATAATATAAAAAGCCAAAACAATTGTTGAAGGCAATGAAAAATTATACATCCACTATTTTGGATATCCACCATTAATTTTATTTAATGAATTCTTTTCACATATTTTGGAATTGTGTTTACTTCACTACACAAAATCTTGTCCATTCTAACTAATTTGTTTGCGACTTATGTCTAAATCAACCATTTTTGTGATTACCGATATGACTATCCTTTGTGGCACATGGTTAATACAATTTGTGGTTGCATATTTGATTACAAATTGATTTGAAGTTGCATATGCAATTATGATTTATGATTAATATGGATTTGAATGAAAATGAAGATGAAAAGTGCATTTATATCATCCATTATTAGTGGTTGGGCAAAAATACATGAAAATGTAATTTTTTTGGGACTCATGATGTGATTCATGGGCTGCTAGACACCACATAGCATCTTATTCAATTTGAATTGCGATTATTGATCTTAATTGCAAATATACATGTAACTAAATGTGAAAAAAATATGAGTTGATAAATGAAATTGCAAGATTTAGTCATTTAATTTATTTATTTTAGTGTTTTTGAAATAACTAAATGGTAAATGTGTGATACGATTAGATAGGTTTGTGAAATTTCAAAGGACTAATTGAAATGGTATAAATGCACCATTATTCACAATTTCTAGCATAATAGGGTCTTGTATAGGTCTGAACATGTTTTTCTTTAAACATTAAATGGGATTGTTAGATTGGAAATTTGATTTTTTTAAAAGTTATTTTGAGTTAATTTAAACAATTCATTGTAATTGCCATTTAAGTTAGATAAGGTTTTTATACATTACTTGAAAATGCATTTTGTTTCAATTGTTGGTTTTATGTTGGAGCCAAAATGCCATTCATCCACAAAAATATTTAGCCAAATTTGAAGACAAAATGAAAGTAAATTTTCTTAAACATGTTTTTATGTTTTTAGCTATGTACTTGAACCATGTATAAAAATCTAATGAGTTTTTTTAATTTTTAAATATTTTTTATTTCACTACAAAATTGTGTTTACTTCACAACAAAAAATGACATTAACTCTTTTTAATTTTAATTTAACTAAAGGCTATACATGTAAAGTCAGGAAAAAAAAGGTTGGTTTTAATGATGATTGTTTAGGATATTAGACTATTACAAATTCCACACAATAAAAGTTCATTAGTCCAATGCATTTGGCCATATAATTAATGTATTAAATAGGTTAGCTAGTAGGGTAATTTAATTAATTAGGTAGGCAAAATAATAGGTTATAGGTAATAACTAATATTAAACAAGACACGTAATAAATAATATCTAAATGGATTATATATGTAGTAAGCATTTTGTTGTGTTGATCTATGTGAAAATGTTTTTGTATTATTTAATTGGATAAGCTAGGTTGTAAGTAGTAAATAGGATAGGTAGTAGATATATAAAAAAGAAGTAGGCTAAGTAAAAACATTTTATGGTGTGAATATGTCATAATGGTTTTTAATTAATTAATTATGTTAAGTATGTTTAATTAATTAATTAAATCTAGGTTAAGTATTAGGAGTTATTAATTAATTAGGTAAAGTAGATAGTAGGTAGTATGTTTGTGGGCTAAATAGTAAAAATTCTATTATATTGATATGTGATAGTGTTTTTATATTGATTGTTATTTAATTCTAAATAGGTTATGTAATTAATTTATTAAATAGGCTATACAATAGGTAGTAATTTGAAGGTAGGTCAAATAATACATATTTTATTGGGTGAATATATGACAATGTTTTTCTACATGGGACAAAAGGTGATATGATAAAAACCACCCAACATCAAACACAAGCTTACACACAACACTTTCCAATATCTTCCTCATTTTTTAACCAAATTGAACAATTTTTATGTCATTGCAAGCACAAATTGGAGGACAACAAAAAATTTCTAAGCACCAAAAGCAAACATGGAAAGAAAAAAATGTAAGAAGAAAAAGAAAAGGACTATGATATTTTGTCTCAAATTTTTTGAAGAACATGCTTTAGACCCTCTCTAGTTTCAAACCCCATATCTTCCTCACCTTTCAACCGAATTGAACAATTTTTATGTCATTGGAAATGCAAATTAGAGGACTAAGAATGTTGTTTAAGCATTGAAAGCAAATTCACAAGGAAGAAAACACAAGAAAAGAAGGAAAAGGACTATGACATTTTATCTCAAGTTTTTTGAAGAAAAAGCTCTCAACTTTTTCCAGTTTCAAACACAATATCTTCTTCATTTTAAATTTGTTTTGAGTGATGTAAAAACCTATGGGTGAACCAATTATAGATTTACAAAACTTCTTTATTCTCAAAAGGCAATGGAACAACAACTAAAGAATTTAACATCGAAATCCAAAATTGTTTTAATAAGCCTACCACAAAACACAAACCCCCTTACACAAAACAACTTATGTCTTTTTCATTCCTTGACCAAATTGAACGTTTTTTGTGGCACTAAAAGTGCTAGGTGGAAGGCTACAAATGTTATTTGAGCTTCAGAAACAAAAGAACAATGTGTGAACATTCAACCTCCTTTGAGTTCTTAAATGTATGGTGATTTTGTTTGTTTACCTTAAAATTACATAATGTTCTAGTTCCCTTTCACTAAGATTTATCCCATATCATTTGTCAACAAGTTCAATTTTGTAAAGGATCTAAGTAGGTGAAAAAATGGACTTTTCATGGTTTACATTTTAAACATTCAAAATGCATGAACCATATGGGATTAGCTAATTAAGAAGGCTTGTACCAATGAAATAAATCTAGGATCCTACCTACCTACCTAAACCTATCTACACACACATACATATCCTAAATTTAACTACCTACCTATGTATGTACCTACCTAACTTATGTTGGGTTACCTATTCTAACTTTGCCTACATTAACATAATTATCTACCTTGATTTAACCTAGCCTAAACTAGGTAATTATCATGATTATATAATTTATTTGTTTTTGCAACATGTACATCATCTAATGGACAATTTTTATTCAAGTCTAATGGATAGATTTTTGCCATGTGTATACATCTTAAAGTTTTTTTATCATATGTGACTACACATTTTAGTCATAAATTCAATTGCAAATGGTCATGCCACATAGGCATGTGTGACTACACCATTTAGTTGTAAAAACCAATCATAAATAGCCATGCCAAGTCAAATGGATGAAAATTTAATGTTAGTTGCATATTGACATGTGATTGTCCAAGTTTTGACTAAGTGCCACGTATTATTTTTTGCAACTAAATTCTATACTACTAGACATTTTAACAAATCACACATGTCATTTACAACTAAAAATTAATTATAAATCCAGTTGTTAATTTCCAAATTTTTTATAATGTTTACTCATGAAACTAGAATCCGATGAATTTGGAAACATTTCATTATGCTAGAAAACTCCTTTTACTTGTTGTTCATAACTTTTCCAACACATTTAAATATTTGGATTATTTTTTGTAACTCAAACCATCATTAAATGTTTTCAAATTGTTGTAAATTCATACATTTCATTAAAAAAGCCACATGTGTTCAACTATTCAAAAATATTTTTGAATCTTACATGGTGATTATATATTGGATTCTAATGTTGATATGTCTTTATTGACTAATATAGGGTGTATGCACAATCTAGTGGCTCATTTTAAATAGATATATCATCACAAAAATCATAAGTAGTTTTTATAAATGATCCATATGGATATGGTTTTAAATTCTAAGATTTCATTAGTGCAATCTTTGACTACTAAAGTTTAATCCCTTATGAAACCTCTTAAATCAAGGTCAAAACCCATATTGATAATGTTGATGTTAAACCAGTATAGTGAAATCACTTTGAAAATCCTAAAAGAAAATTCATAAAGTTCATAAGAATAAAAGCCCATTTAGATATTTCAATTATGTACCCATTGGTCACAAAAATTTTGACAATAAAAAAAAAATTCATTTCAAAAAGACTTTTGAAAACAAGGTCCAATTTTGACCTTTCAAAAATTCATAACTATCATTTGGTTAAAGTTTCATTAAAAAAATTTCACATTTAACTTTATGATTTCATTATTCAACCAACATTTAATCATGATAAACAATTTGGAATGGAATTCAATACGAATTCTTGAATTTCTTGAAGTACAATCAACTAAAAAATCCATATTTTTTATTTCAAAAGTCCACCATTCATAATGAATTCATTATTTTCAAAAAATAATTGTGCAAATTTCTTCTTAATCAAGTTGTTAGTTTAAATTGATTCATCATTTAATGTATTTAAAATTAAATTATTCACCATAGGGTACATTCACAGTATAATGTACCAAAGACTGTGTTGACTATCCTTAATTTCTATAATTCTCAACTTTGAAAAATCATTATAAAAATTTGAAAAATCAAAATGTAATTAGGTTTGTTACACCATTTTTTATTATTAATGAAATTTCATTTCAAAGAATTTTGTGTGATTCCCAATCGCTTTAATGGTCATAAAGTAAAGGAAAGTCTGCAATTGAATATTACTTTTCATTTCACTCATCTTTAATCCTATGCTAAACTTAACCATTCATGCTTCAAACTTATAAAAGACCATATATTGATGAACCAAAGGGCCTAGTATGAAAAAAATAAAATAAAAGCATGCCTTAAATTACTCTTAGCTAGGTGTGTTTTGTTTGCATTTAAACATGTTTATCACCTTCAAAAACATAAAACTATAAGACTTTTTAAAAGACAAAATGTTTTTTGTTGTTTGAGGGAAAGCAATGTTGGATTTTCATGAAAAATTATATATAAAATTTAAGGTCATTGGTAAATTTGGGTTTATATATATTACACTACACTAAAAAAATGTGAATGTGTTTTTTGTTACTCAAACCTTCATCAAATGTTTTCAAATTTATTATGGGTTTTAATATAATTCATAAAAAGGGCCACATGTGTTTATATTTTTAAATGCACATGTATTGAATCCTTTTAACGAATGTTGTTGATTTGGATTTTGAACATCTTTAATGGTCAAAAAAGTTCAAATTTTGTCATCATGGTTAAAAACAAAACTATACATTTGACTATAATCTAGGTCTTGATGTAAAAATATATAATTCTTATTATATTACGAGTTTTACTTGATCTCAATATCAATATCCAATCCCTAAAATTACATTTTAAATACAGTTTTGATATTTAATAAACCAATACATGTAGGACACATGTAAAATGCAATCCTTGGTGAAAACTCCAACCTTAATTGCCGTGGTTCCTTTTATTTTTATTTTACCCCATAAGCATTTATACACAAAACACCCTGTAAAAATTACTACTGTGATTCCAAAAATGAACCACCGTACCTTACATTCACTACATAGTTCAAAATTTATGAACATGGTTTTAAAAGAAGTTGTAAATCTAATAGTAATGTAAGACTCAATGAAAAAAATTATTGATGATAAGTGAAAATCAAAAAATGGTTGACAAATTTGAAACAAATTCAAATTTTTTCACACATTGTTTAAAAGTTGAAAGACTCCAAGGCACGTGAAATACATCCATAATTTTACACTACAATGGTCAACATATATATACAAATTATAAAGTGATTAAATACCTCTAAAAAAATGTGGGATAAATTTTCAAAAAAAATAAATTTATTTAGTTAATTCTCAACTAAATTGTTAATTCTAGACTTTTTAAACCTAATGGTTGGGATAAATTATTTTACTAAATTTGAGGCAAAACATTGTTTACATCTATTTGTTGGATGAATTAATGAAATAAAACATTATTAATATTTATCATTGCATCATTTGGTGGCCCCCAAATTAAAGTTTCATCCAAATTTCCAATTTCCAAATGGTCAATTATTAATTCTAGACTTTTCAAATGTCCAAATTTAACTAAATACATGATAACACACTATGAATATACAAATATGGCTTTTTAAATTGCCATTCATAAAATATTAATCCAACTTACAAGTTACATTATCAAACACACAATCACCAATTGAGTTTCTAGAAGAATGGCAAGGACTTCTAAATGAAGCCATAGTGGATAACCTTGTCATTTGCAAAAGAACAACAAATAATGTTATTTACTATAAGAAATTACCTCCCTCATGGAGGTTGCCATTTATAACTAAACAAGGTAGTGTCGAAAATTAAACACTAGATGGTCTAACTAATGCAATTTTACAAGAATCCATAATGAGAAAAATAGATGATGTACACCCATCACATCCAAAACCTTCTGCTTCATTCAAAAATCACAAACCCAAATCATAAAGTCCCAAAAACATTCAAAACCTTCCCAACACAATGTAAAATTTAGTGCATGATCCCTAAATCAATATAAAACTTGTCATTATTGTGAGAAGAAAATCACATTGCACTAGATTGTAGACTTATGAAATGAGATAAAGCTAATGGAGCCAAGTCTTTTTTCAAATAAAAATACACAAATAAATCAAGTCAATATGGTCATGAACCCATTACATATTAACTATTTGCAATTGTTAACTATAAGTCTAGAATAACTAAAAATATGTGGTTCTTAGACACTAGAGTAACCAACAGATGATTCCACACAAGGAATGGTTTAAATTTTATAAATTGGTAGATAAACCAACATTCTTGAAAAATTATTAAAATGCATGATGGTTTGACAATGACTTTCCACAGATGTAAATAGCATTTGGATAAATGTTAAAATAAGTCAATAAATATTATTTTAAAATTGCACATTTAAAAACCATAACTAGTGTGTTTCAACACATTGAAACAATATAATTGTCTAAGCATTGTTTAACCAATCTCGTGTTGCCACATCAGTTACCCATGATGTTTAGGAACTATGTAAATGACCTTCTCAACTTTGACGTTTGTTTCATTTCACCCTTTAACAAAAATGTTGTATCACCCAACATGATACATGGATCTAATATCACCCAAGCATCAACAATACAATCATGTTGAATGACTTTTCAAAATAATCTTTATATCTATTTAGTTGATGAATTGATCACACCCCCAAAATAATCATGTGAATTCACAACCACTAACGCCACGTATTAATTATTAACCCATTGAACATCATTAACACTTATCTTACCAACAATACCCCCAAAATGCAATTAACCCCAATTTGAATTTCAATCCCATATTGAAGATTCACCTAATAATTTTCTCATTTCATCCTCTCCACAAACTAGCAACCCACAAGATCCGCCTTTAAGATAGTCAAATTGTACCACTAAAGATAAATCAATCTCATATTCACATCTTTCATGTAATTTCATCCATAGCTCTCCTGACATATGCAAGTTTGAATTTAAGGCTTCTATGGTTGAGAGGAGAACTTAATTCACTACACCATATATTATAATACAATGAGAGTTTTATACACTTACTCTAGATGTCACTCACACATTGGGTCAAGTCTGAGCCAAACTTTTTGTGCCCAAATCCTATACAAATGTTTGGACTCTTCCTATGGGTAGAACCAAAATGTGCCATTCAATAAGTGGAATGTAGCATGAGTGCTAATCATCCATAAAACAAATTAGCCAAATCTGGCTATAGACAAAATATGAAAGTTAAAAAAAACCTTTTGCATTCTTTTATGTTAATTGACTATCTACTGGAGGCTGATTGGAATTTTGGTTTAGGGTTGTAGGGAAATTAGAGTTTAGGGTATAGGGCTTTTTTTTGGGAAGTAGCAAGGGGGGGAAATTAGGGCTCAGGGTTTAGGGTTTCGTTTAGAGAAGAAGCAAGCGGGGAAATTAGGGTTTCGTTTAAGGAAGAAGACAACGGGCGAAATTAGGGTTTTGTTTTGGGAAGATGACGGGGTGGAGGGGGGGCAATTTGGGTTTCGTTTGGAGGAGGAGAAGGGGAAATTAGGATTCTGTTGTTGTAGGTGATGGTTGCTGTGATCATTGGGGCAATTGAAGCGGTGAAATCAGTTGTTATTGTTGCTGCAGATGAAGGCTTCAAGGAAATCTTGTAAACATTGGAGGGAGAGAGGGAATGCAGGGGGAGAGAGAGAGGGAGTTGGCAAGTAGCTGGAGCTTGGTCCATTTTGTTGTTTGTGTAGTGGATAGACAGAGAGACAATTGCTGGAAGGTTGGTTCGAAAGGAGGTTTCTTTTCTTGCTTGAAAGGGGAAGGAAAGCCAAGAGAATAAGGAGAGGAGAAAAGAGGTTGGTAGAAGAAGAATTGCGAAGGAAGAACTCGATGGTAGGGACGCAGGTGGTCGTTAATGTAGGGGACGGTACAACAGTGGCCGTGGGAGTGCAACCATGGCAGACAATATGCGAGGTGAAGGGGGTGGTCTTGCTGCCGAGGATTAGATTGTATTGCAGCGGCGACGATGATGATTCGGTAATATATTATTTGTCGATGGCAGGTAAAGCATTGAGAGATGAGCGGTGCGTTGTGGACTGTGGAATCAAGAAACATAGAACACTAGGGTTAGGTATCAGGTTGCCAGGAGGGGGCGGCGATGGCGGAGCGACCAGCGCGGGATCAAGGGATTGTTACTTGAACACGTACGCCGTAAAGAAACCAGACAAAGTGGATCCTAATTTGGTGAAGGTCGCAAAGTTCACCAACTGTACAGTATCGTCTGAGCCTCTGAAACCTCCTTGTCATTGAATGTCTGGAAAATCTGTACAACAAGAAGCAGTGGTGAGTGCTATGATTTCAAAGACATACCGAAGAAGTTAAAGCATATCAAAGGACTGAAAGATCTGATTACCATCCATTTGACTCACATCCCTGGTGTTAACCCTGATGATGAGACAACTGCTGCAAAGTTTCAATGCCCTATCACTGGTCAGGAATTCAATGGCAATTTCAAGTTATATGCTCTGCCAAAGTGTGGGCATGTGTAGAGCGCTCAGGCAATGAAAGGAGTAGATTCTACATCTTGTGCAGTGTGTCACACACCTTTCGCAGATGCAGACAAGATCCCAATCAATGGAAATGAAGGGGTAAAAATGCATGGCACTCCATCAGCTCGATTGTCTTCTGTGGATAGCTAAATCCCTCTTCAAAGTTGTTTATACTTTTCACCTAGAGGGGTCTTGTCCAGCTACATAGTTCTTTTAGAGACTGGTGTACATAAGAATTTTGTGAGACTGGAGGGATGGGTCAGACACCTGTTATCAGTTCAGTGATTGTATTAGGGTTAGTGACAAAGTGTGTGCCATGTTGCCATGGTCAACAGTTGCTCACATTGTGGGAGAGCATGGAGGCAGACAAAGCCAGGATTCAAGAGGAAAAGGAGAGGAGTACCAAAACTGCTAAGACAAATTTGGCAGAGGTGATAGGAGCTGGCTCCTCTATTTTGTCAGGTGCCCAAGTTGAATGGACAGTAAGACACCAGCAGTGGTGTTAGTGGTGTGAAGCAAACAAGTGGCCTAAGTCTTGAAGCAGTTGTAAGGCCAAAGGGTTCAGACTCTCTGTCTGTGGTGAAAAAGTACAAAGTGGCTGAGCGTATGCCTGCTAATGCAACTAAATCAGTTTACACTTCAATCTTTACATTTTCCAGTAAAGGAACATTAAAGGAGACATGTTCTTGTCAATCCCTTCCACTCTGATGAAACTGAAGAGAAGTTTCAATATGTGTACTCTCTCAGGTTGATTTTCAATGTTGAATCTTCACTAGTTCAGGATTGCTGCTGGTACCTGTTGGTGATTTTCAGAAGACTGTGAGGCAGATCCGTGTCACATACAGACAGACACCCCTGTTGCCCCTTGCAAATTATGATCTAATTTGACTAAGGCCCTTTGTAATTGGTAAGCTCTTTCATTCTTGTGTCACTTGGAACAATGTGATCTTCACCCTTGAGTACTCCTAGAGACATTAGATTGATTTGACAGCTAAGATAGCCTTTTTGCTAAGTGTAGCTCAACAGGATGGTTTTCAGTGTCCAGTGTGTTGAAATAGATATTGGCAGTTCATAAAAGAGAAAGGACTGCAAGCTTTTGTATTATACTGTGAATCAAAGCTGCTATCAATTCTATTATAGTTTGTTAGGAGGTATTGGAAAAATTGTCATTGAATTGAAAGAGACAACACCTGGTTCACCAGTACCCACCAGCACACCGTCCACTGGACGCCCATTATTACTCAGTTGTGGATGAACCTCAAATGAGTTAATATTTGGTTTCACCTTGGTAACCAATTTTGTAAGAAGAAGGTCTCATATATAGGTAAATAGGTACAAAAATAGGTAATTACTAGGTAAGTAGATGGTTTAGGGACAGTTCACACTATGTCTCAAGGCCCAATTTTGTAAGTCCCAAGAAGAGGCAAAGTCCTATGGAAATGGGCCCTGGGGTATAACAAACAATATTATTTTTCGACCTTGGTGTGTCATAGTGTGAAGGGTTTGGTACCAAGCTCAAGGCTAAAGTCCCACTAGAAAAGCAAAGTCTTAAGTTTTTCTTATCTCTAAATCTTGTCATTTCTCTTTGTTTCTTTGCCTTGCCTCTTTCCACATTTCCTTTCTCTTTGAGTTTGTAGCAATGGATACAAGAAAACAACCTGTATTGGTGGTTCTTGCTCTTTTTATGGTAGTGAAACATATCATTGTGGGTATGTTGTTGTTGCAACAACTTGTATTTACCAACAAAGTGTTGAAATGATGATGGCTTTTAATTCTCACTTTGAATCATTTGCACATCAACATTTTTTGAAATTTGCTGAGTTTCATTGTGAAATGCAAATGAACAAAATGCAGCATATGATCCTTCTATACTTGCAGGAAAAAAATTCTCAAGATCAACACACTGTTTCCAAGTGTACTCATAAACATTTTGTGAAAAACCTTTCTTTCTTCACATGAAAAAAACAAAAGTGTCCTAAGCCTTTTGATCTAAATCCAACACACTTGAAGAGGAAAGACAACGAGCCCACTAACTTTGATTTCATGCTAAAGAAAGGCTTTTATGATGATCGGACCAGATCAAACCACTTTTTGATTATTTTAATAACAAATATGGTTGAGACTTGTCTTTGGAGTTGGATTTCCATTTTTGCTAGAACCCAACTCTTTGTGTAAGTCCCAACCCATGAAGCCAAAAAATACAATCACATAGGTTTCTTACTCATGGTTGGGACTTGTAAACTGGGCCCTAATGTGAAGGAATTGGTCCCAATTTTGAGCTTTAGACCAATCAAATTACAAGAATGAATTGGGAGTTATAAACGGGCCCTGACATGAAGCGCCTCTTATACATAGGTAAGGGCTGTTTTTACTACCTGCCTACTAACAACCCACCCACAAGTGCCACAAGTGGGTTGTTAGTAGGTAATAAAGAAAAAGCACTGATCTAACCACCGTGATTCGCTAGGGAACCCAACAGAAAACTGTTTCCTGACCACTCACCATCCGTCCTTCACTGGTGGGTGCTGGTTCACTGTGGCCGTCAATTTGAACTAGCCAACGGGAAGATTTTCCAGTAGGCCCCCTCGGTGTCCATTCCGGTAAATCATTCGCACCCATTCTGTACCGGAAACGGCTGCTTCTTCAGTGCTTGCGGGCCGGCGTCACGGGTCACGCTGTCTTCGGACTATTTTCGAAGACGGCAGCGCCCGGTGATCTACCGGGTTCATTGGGCCAAAACTGCGGGCCGCGACTGTGAAAGATTTCTAGTACTGGAATGGCCGCCTCAGTGTCAATTCCGGTAATAATGCATACACCATTCCATACTGGAAACGGCTAACTCGTCGTCAGTGCTTGCTGGCTGGCGTCACAGTTCCCGCGGTCTCTTCGGACTTTTTTCGAAAGCGTCGGGGCCCGGCGATCGACCGGGTTCAGAGGGCCGAAACTGCGGGCGTGGGACCACAACGGGGGGCACCCGGACGAAGGCGAAGAACCCAGCTGCGAGAAAACATTCCAACAAAACAGAGCGCGAGGCAGCGCAGACACGGATGCAATCGAGATAGAACAAGAGAGAAGAGTCGGAGGGACTTAGGGAAAGCAAGAGCGGGTGGAAATTGGTTTGGGAAGAAGCAGCAGAAGCACGGCACGATGCCGGTGGCAGCATCTGCTCTGTATTTTCTGAACCTGCGGGGAGATGTGCTCATCAACCGGATGTATCGTGACGATGTCGGGTAAGGCGCTTGCTTGCTGGTGTGCGTGTATTTTTTTAAATCTTGTTTTTCTTTGCTGTTTTTTGTTCTTAACAGGTTCTGCCAGTGTTTGTTAGTTCTTAGTAGAACGTGATTTTCGACCAGGCAGCTCTACTTCGCTAAAAACTCTTTCTGCTGAAATTAGGGTTAAGATTTGGAGAAGAGGGGGGGAAATTAAATAAATAAATGAAGATTATTATCCATGGTTTGAGTTACTTAGCCACATGGGATTCATTTCAACTCCAGTCTCTTTGGAAGTTGAATCCATCCATTTTTTGCCTGGGAATTGCTGCCTTATTTTTTGGATTGGGGAAAAAATTAAAATGTGTGCATTTTTGTTTTGCAGAGGCAATATGGTGGATGCATTCCGCACACATATTATGCAGACAAAGGAACTGGGCACTTGTCCTGTGCGCCAAATAGGTGGCTGCTCTTTTCTGTATATGCGCATCAGCAATGTGTACATTGTCACTGTTGTCAGCAGCAATGCCAACGCAGCTTGTGCGTTCAAATTTGTGGTTGAGGTATGTATTTTTGAAATTTCCTGTCCCAGACTTTTTGTGAGCTGATGAACTGATCGAGGTTTGATCATTTATCTGCATTGAAATCCAAGTGGAAATATTTCACATCTGCAGCAGCAGGGATTAGTCTTTAAAATCTTTTTCTTAGCTTGTGTTATGTGATAGGATTCTTATGAAGTAATGGTGCATTTGTGGCATGTATCAGGCAGTAGCACTCTTCAAGTCATACTTTGGAGGGGCATTTGATGAAGATGCCATCAGGAATAACTTTGTTCTCATCTATGAGCTTCTTGATGGTGTGGTTTGTCCCCCTTTCTGAGATGGGTTGTTGGTTTCTGAATAAATACTTTTTCAGGTTCTTGTCAGCATAGATGTCTAGAGATATCATGGGTCTGTCCAAATACTCATGGATTGTGGTGTTGCTTTTGTAACATTCCCATGGGGCCAAGTACACATTTTATCCAAAGCATACTTTAAATTCTTAAAACACTTTCTAGTGATGAAGTGCCTGGAGTTAGCAGCAGTGATCAGTGTGGAGAGGAGAAACCTGTACTGAATTCAACATCAGAACATGATACAGTGTGACATCTGTAGAGGATCCTTGTGTCCTCATTGATTCTGATGGTGGTTGCAGAGATCATGGACTTTGGGTATCCTCAAAATCTCTCTCCTGAAATCCTCAAGCTCTACATAACTCAAGAAGGTGTTCGCTCTCCATTCTCATCAAAGGTGACACTACTTTCATGTTGATTATCAACTGAAGGTTC
>Ga0209611_10007403_pt1 | contig 17606 bp, 14 predicted proteins | sample S1TSphgellanicum_3_FD_187693 | JGI IMG/M metagenome (GOLD analysis project Ga0209611, IMG submission 187693) | Host-associated microbial communities from peat moss isolated from Minnesota, USA - S1T2_Fc - Sphagnum magellanicum MG (SPAdes) (version 2) | ecosystem: Host-associated > Plants > Peat...
GGCATGTGTTGTACAAAGTAGTGACAACCTTGTTATTGTTAATTTCCATACAACTTTTGTTCAAAGTTGATGCATTTCTTCCATTACACAAACATTGACCTTGAAATTATTGTTTTGCAAGGGAGCCAATAAATATAGGTTTTCTTTTGTACAAATTCAAAATAATGTTGTATATGTAAGGCCATGTCGATGTGTTGTTCCAATTGGATCAAATACCACATAATCTAAGTGAGATCTTGTGATCTATGAATTGTGTGAATAACAACATGTTGTACAAGAAATTGTGTATGAGTGATCAAATGGCTTGAATTAACACCTATTTGGATTTCTTTGGAGATGGGTTGGATAGGTGTCCAAGTGTTGTTCAATTGTTGTTGAATATAAATATTGATTTTTAATTCATGTATTCTAAGTTTGAAAATTGAATCCATATAAAAGATTCATTATTGGGGAATGATGTTTCAAATTTAAATATACCATCAACACCATTGAAAAGTTCATCATGTGTGGCATAGTTTCCAACACATAACTTTCACAAACATTCCCAATTTCAAACATATTTGACAATGTAAACTTGAAATATGGTTGGAATCTTCTTATAGATTAAAGTGCAAAAGAAATGCATCATGATGATGACCTTTTGCATTAAAAACATACACTTGTCCACTAGTATGTTGAAATACGTATTCAATTCATATGTTTGTGACTTTATTTGTGTAATATAAAAAGGGGAATTGGAGGTTGTTTGTGGGTGTTTTAAAACATATTGCATCAAGGGTGGATATATCATTTTTAATGTGTGTAGAAGTACAAAATTATTTAAAATGTTCACAACTTTTTCATCTATTTATCACATAACTTGATGCAATTCATAACATTGAATACAACTAAAGCAAAAAATTTCTACTAAAGAATTTGGGGAGTTTTATTTTGGTTTAAAGACCCAAAAATCACAAATTAGAGGTATTTAATGCAAGTCGCCAATAATAATGACATCTAAATCACCAAAGAAATGGTGGTTTGTTCAATTAATGGCTCTAAGTCTATAATCTATGAAAGAAAATATTCTATTACCAATGAGGGATATTTCAACAAGGACCAATAAATTGAGATCACTATATGTTTTTGATAAAATGTCTAAAAATTCAAATGTCACAAATGGTAAATGTTTGCAATTTAGGGGAATACTTAATGTTGAATGGATTGAAAGTTGTTTTACCAATGTAGGCCATGAGTAGTGCTTTTTGTTTTAGTGGATCAACATGTAATTGTTTGTTGTAATGATGCAATAGGCCTTGTATAATGAGGAGTAATGTAAATGTTTTGATAATACCAGCTCCACCTATCAAGAACAAATGAATTGGTTTATCAAGTTGTGTCCTTTTAAGGTATATGCAATCACCAAAGATTGCTCGTTGTTTTGAATTTAGTTTTTGAACAAGATAATAAATTTTTTTATCTAAAATGATATCATTCTTTTTTTCAAAGGTGTTTGGAATAATGAATTTTTTTTTTTATGGTTGAATATGTGAGTCTAGTGTTATATCATAAATTTCAATATTGGAATTATTTATAATTGGTGTTGATATTGTTTGATCATTTACAAAAAAAATGTTTATCCATATGTTTTCATTGTTGACACAAACTAAAACATGAGCTTTAATTTCTAAGCAAAACTATTTGTTTAGGTTTTTGTTCAAATTTGGAAATAAATATATGAAATTTGATATTGTTTGTATGATGAATTTTTCATGAGTCATGTATGCAAAATGCCATGTGGGATGACCATCTAGTTGAGAATCTTCAAAGTTTATAAATGAATGAAAGAGCAAAAGTTGTTTTTGATAATAATTTTCTAGGTCTTTATGTTTGTTATAGTGAGAAAAACAAATAATTTGAGGTGTATGACATTTTATTTTATTTTTGTTTTGTTTGCAAAAAAAAAATGAAATTCATTGAAAAACGAATTTATATATGATGATGGACAATTCATGTACTTGTTAATGATTGAAAGTGATTTAATGTCTTTAGATTCATCAAGAGGGAGGTTTTGTAGTTGTTTATTTGATTTTAATACAAATGTTCATTCAGTTGGTGGGGATGTGTTTATAAAAAGCCATTTGCGTGATGAATGGTATAAAAGAATAAAGAGCACTATGTGAATTGCAAGTTGTGCAGACGTTTGTTGTGCATTGAAGAATGCATTGCCTATTATTTTCTCTATTAATTACATTTGTGTTCTCATGTTGGCAATAATTAATAATTGTTCGAAATTCTTTTGTAATTATTTTATTTACCTTTGTAACATATGACGTGTTGTAATTAGCTACTACATAAAGGTCCAAAATGAACTACACATCAATATTTGCACCCTAAAGTGGACTAGCTTTTATGTCAAAAACATTTGTTTGAACATTTTTACATTTCTATTTTAAAATAATGTAGGTTTTTTTAATGAATTTTTTAATGCTTTTATATATGTTGGGAAATCAACGTTTAATTTCTATAAAACTTGATCGAAAGACATTGGATTATTCATTTCAAGTTCTAACAAGGTTATGAATTGTTTTTGGCAAATTTTTGTAAGATCTTTTGTGATTTTTTCACATGTAGATTACTAATCAAGGGGTTCCAAAATTTGTGTAGAAGGCAAAGGTGGAAAAAGGTAATGGAAATGACACATAGCTTGGTTTTTTTTTGAGATGTGCATTTGTGTTGATGTGTTTGTGAGTCTTGAAGGTCTTTTGGAAGTAAACATACATCACATGATATATATTGAACAAAAGCTACAATTTCATGGTTATCATGTACACCATAAATTGGTGTTTTTTAATCCATAACATATCGTGTTCATGTTCATTTCCCTTGTTTTGGAATTTTGTTACATAATAAAAATATTGTACAACATGAAATGTTGATGAATTTTTTTTACATAAATGTCTAAATACAACCATGTTTGGTGGTCATAATATTATGCACAAGTTACAGGGTTAACTCTCATTAAATGTGTTAAATCCTTGGAGTAAAGTTTGTTGAAGTCGTTAGGGACATCAATGAAACCTTTGTTAAGATGATGTAATACCTACTTTCAACACTTGTAGTCACAAAAAAAGTTGGTGGACCTATTTGTTGTATCATGGTAAATACATTTTTTCTTAAGTTTTTAAAGTGGTATAATGAAGAGCATAATTGAACTAAATCAGGATAACCAATGTTTGATTGTAACAACTTATCTAAATTTGGTTTATTTACTACTTGTTTAGCGATGAGTTCACAACCATGAAATTGCCCTTTACGAATCTATATTCAACATGTTGTTCGTACTACTTGTATTAAAAGTTTGACAACTTTAAAAAAACAAGTTTGGAATATGTCTAGCAATTTTGTGGTCTTTATGGATCAATTGATCCCAAAATTGACAATCTCTTGATATGTGTAATGTGATGGAATACATTGAGCATGATGGTTTCTAAAGAATAAAGTTGGATAATTGAGTTATTCATTATGTTGATCTTGAAAAAGGCTAATAGGTTTATAGTCCTGGCTTGGTGCCATTATGAGGATTTCATCATCAATTTCATTTGATGTTAAAAATTTTTGGATCAAATTATCTATTGTAACATCATCGAAGACTTCTTCAAAAAACTTTTTTTGGTATCACGATGTTGTATTAAAATCCATATTATCATGCAAGTTATTGTCTTCTCGTCGTTTTGATAGATTAAACATGTTTAACCATAATGGTCATATTGATATGTTAGCATCCACATAAAGTTTTCAAAAAATAATTTAATGCATACATAACTTGATTTGGTTGAATGTTACTAGATGCGTGAAAGGAATTATATTCAAGTTTTCTTTTGATAATTAAACCAAATGTTGTTTCATCGTCAAACAATCGTGGTAAAATTGATTGAATTATATTTAACTTTGAAGGAACATTGATCACACTCCCATGCATTTTGAATTGCCCATATCCTTGAATTTGATAAATATGTGCAAATGTTTGTCTTAAAATGGCAGGTATTTCTTTTAATTCAAACAATATTGATACAAATGGAATATGAATATTTTAAAATAGAATTGTGGGTATCAAGAATTTTGGAAAATCTTTTCCATGTAGGTATCTTTTGTAGTTGTTGCAAATGATTAAACCAATGATATTTTTTGAGTTTACATTCAATAAAGAAGACATATATGGTAAATAGTTCATATACATTGTTCTTGTAAGATGAGTGGCTTGTTTCTTGAACCAAGTTGATGACAAAACATGCAAGGTAAAATTGGAGTGTCATTTAGTTTTAGTTGGAACACTTCAATGAACATTGAATCACCTATCCTCATATTATCAACATTTTTTTGAATTGATGGAGGACACATCATGTTTAGTACCATGCAAATTATTATCCAAGTTATCTTTTATAGGTGGTAATGGTAAATTGTTAAACTTATGTGAAGATTTTATGTTGAAAGTTTCACAAAGATCTAAATTTTTTTTGTGTTAAAAATTCCTTTGCCATGGATGTTATCATACAAATTTGCTTTAGTTTTTAAATATCGTAAACAACAATTAATGTGTTGTACACTTGGGAAAGTCTTGATTTCATTGTGAAAAATGGTCACAATTGATTTCAATGTAGCAAATTTATGGGTCACAAGCATGGATGTAGGTATCCTATCATGCATTTTGTCCATGCTTAGAACATGAATATTTCACGTTACTAGTTGGGTTATCATTATAACCCGATGGAGCTATGAAAGAAAATTCATGTTGTCTAACATCTTTTTTTCTTGCATATGACAAAATTCATATTATGAAGAATTATTAGAACAATTGTTATGATTTTTTTCATAAATTTTGTGAGAATAACATTCAAAGGGTACACAAGCTTTTTTGCATATATTGAGCATGTCTATGTACTTGTCAGATTGTTACATTAAGATGGGGATGGATATCACAAAATAATTTAGCAATTTTTTTTCAAATCCAAATTTTTATGATCATTGAGGATTTGTTGTAAATTTTCTTTTCTTCAAGTGTCCATCAAAATTTTAGATGATGTCATTTTTTTGAAATTTCGAAAACATTTGACGTTTGGGCATCATGTTGTATTTTTCTTTTTTTTAAACAATGTTACAAGTTTTCATATTTTCACGCAATGATGATTTTTTGTTTTCATGATCATAATTCCACAATGGGTGTATTAATGATAGATTATAATGTGAAACGTCTATGACCATATCTTCATGGTATACCAATATAAATTGTTTATTCATTTCTGCAAATTCTTCTCCAACAATAATATATGGCCATGCTTCAATGGTGGACTTCACAAATTATGCCAACCAAAAAACAATTGTGAAATCGGCCCAAAGACCACCTTTTTAAAGCACTTTAAACCCATTCTTTGAAGGTATTCATAAGGTGAAATGATTTGGTGTAGTGTCATTAATGTGTCTTGGCTCAAATAAACATTGTAATAGTGTGAAACTCTAGGATCATTTATATTTAAAGCATGTTGAAGACATTGTACAACTCTTTTCCTAAGATCCATTAGTGAAATTGATAATTGTTTCAAGTAAGTAACTAAATAAAAATGACAAAACCCCAACTTCCTATGGATAGCTTGATACCCTATGGAGTCCAATTGAGACTATTTTTTTTTTTGGTTACATTCCAAGAAATCTACTTCAAGGGAATATAAAATGCATTTTCAAATGGTAAATTGCAATGTATATATTATGTTTTCAAAACAAGGTTAACATAAAGTTCGAATGATATATATGTACATTGATTTACAAATATTTATAACAATATGGTTAGGAATTAAGTACATTAAAAACCTCAATCTAGTAAAACCTATGTATATGTATGTTGATTTGTACATATATGGACATGGATGTGATGATTCACCAAAAAACTAATTCACTAAAAAAATTGAACAAATCAACTAATTTAATTAAAACTTATGTCTCAATTTCCAATTTGTTTTTGAAAATTAGTGAGGTCACTGGTTGGGGGGTGAAAGCATGGTATTTTATACAAAAAGAATTGACAAAAAAATATCAAGTTTAAAAAAAGATTTTTTTTCATGAAAACACAAGAAAGTATATTCAATTTGTACTTAAATTTCATTTTCAAACCATGGTGCTTTCCATTGGGTTTGTATTAAGTTGAATACAAGATTTAAGAAACTTTGGAATAATAAAAGTAGGGGACAAGTACTTTTGAATTGATTGGGTAATGTGGTATTCAAAAGTATTTTTTCATTAGAAAATTTAATGAAATAGATTTGTGTGAAGTTATAACATAAAGATCATTGTATATTCAAAAGATGGAAAATAAATAAATTTAACTTTCTCTTTGGTAAAATATATTTGATGCATACTTTAAACAAATGTTACACTGCAAAAAACAGCTTCAAAAACTACTTACATTTAAAAAGTCTACTTGAAACCTATTTTTACAACGTAAGATTTAATAATAAATTTGTAATAGTGAAAAAGTTTCTTGTTTTTCATCATTTAAGTAAAAATATTAAATGTATAATAATTTTATGATGGGTTTTAGTCCTATTTCTTGTTAGCTTGACAAATAGATTATTAAGGTAATTGAATTATATACTTTACCATGTTTTCACCTTGGGGTGAAGGAAAATGAACCACAAATTTAAATGGTCTTCAACAAATGGACGACAACTATTTTTTTTCTAAGTGCATGGATAAAAATGCCGCCTCATCTAAATTAGTCAAAGGTTGAATCCAATTTTTTCCACAATGACATCAACATGTGATAGGCATAATATGGCCTTTCACATTCACATCCTAAATACAAGGTGTTGTGCAAACTGAACAAAAAAACATGTAATCATCTTGTCATATGATATTTGTAAAATGGCATGTTTAACAAGTTCACACAAATGGAGTCAGGATCAAAACATGCATATAGAAATCTCCAATAACTTGTAACAATAATACATGAAAACTTGTGTCATATTCTTGAGTTCTTCAAATCAAACATTAAAATCATCACATTAGGTTGTAGTCACAATCAGGGTATCCCAAAAAGAACTAGTACTCCATGACTTTAGAATCTTTTTTTACAAAGAAAACAATTTAATCTAGTTTTGACTATGTAACTCATGTAATTTTAGTTAAATGTACTTGAAATTTTTTCAATATTTTATACAAAAAAATTACATCCGACATAAGTTTACATCTAGATGCATGTTTCATACTTGCTTGAAAACACACTAAATAATGTTCATTTACTTCTCCTTAAGCTTGTAGTTTGAAAATATTGCATGTTGATAGGGCTACATGTTGCCATTAGAGAATTTGGACAATGTACATGGTATTATTTTTATGCCATTTGATATCAAACACCAATTTGTGTACATGTTTTAAATTTGATGCAATTTGGCATAAGTATACTAGTCCTTTTTAGTCCTATATCATGTTATAAGTGCTATGACCAAGGACTAAATTGATTTTCTAGGAACCTTAAGGACATTAAATTGTGCACCAAATTTTTAATTTTAACCATCATTTTGTTTGTTACAATTCATAAAACCCATTGGGAATCTTGAATTTAAGATCTAATATGGAAAAAATAAATAAAATAAATTCATATTTGAATTTTGAGAATTGCAATCCTTGCATGTGATAGTCCTTTTGGGGTACCTTGATTGTGATTGGAGCCATTAATGGCTTTCTATTGTGATGTGTATTAAGTAGGAATTTTTGTTTTCATAAAGTCAAAAAATCACTTGCACTATTATGGATGGGCCTTGTTCCATTCCCATAGTGACTTCATGTAAATAGGTCAATCAATTGATGACCTCCTCATTAATCACAAGAGCGAAGATGGTTGATAAATTTGTTTGGTATTTGACAATTCCACTTGAGGTTGTTGAAATGTTTTTTAGCAATACAAATGTCAGTGCTCCAATGTGGAATCTTTGAAAAAGGTGTTCATAGCCTACATGAAAATTTAGAAGGAAATTGATTTGCACAAACCAACATACATTTTTTTTCATATGTTTAATATGTGAAAAAATTGTGAATTAAGGGTTGTTTAATGTTAAGCTCAAAATTTATAATTTTAGTCCCTCCTAGACTAAAACCCTAGAAAGAAACCATAATAGTTAAATATAAAGGCTAAGTTGTGGCTATTGGCCAAAAATTGTCTCCTTGGTCTTGCACCAACCCATTGAACATTTTTCACCCAACAACCTAATAATAATCCATTTTTATGTTGCTTATTAGTCCAAAAGCTTAAAAAACCATTTTAGTGACTTGCACAAAGGAAGACAAATATTTCTAAATATTTCAACATGTCTTCTTTGAAGAAAAATAATTTGAAAATTTTGAAAGCATTTATAAAAAAAAAAACCTAATGTTAAAGCTGCTAATATACCAAGGTACTTAAAATGTTCAAGATTTGAAAACAAATTTGGAAAATTATTGCTATGGAATAAATCCCAAAACCATGGTGAAGAGTTAAGATTTCATTGCCACAAGCATTTAGTTCATTTGCTAAGGAAAAATTTAGCCTTTGGTAATATGCTCCACTCCCCCCTTTCTTAGGCATGGAAAGTATTACTCTACCAAAACAACATGCCCTTACTTTAAATAATTTAAGTGGTTCATTTGATTAAGCAAAAAATCATCTTTACTTGAGTATATGTTAAGTTAACATATCCTCGAGCCCCCTTCCAAAAAAAATAAAATTATATGTTGTGGTAAAAAAAACAAAATCTACATAATTACAATTGCAAACAAAATTTATGTTTCGCTATTGAGTTTAACAATTCATAATAAGACATATAAATGTATGTAAATTCAAATACCACTAGAAAAGTATGGAAATGAAAGACAAAATATACTACCGATTAAACCACTCCAATTTTCAAAATCATGCTTAAAAATAATATATCTTTTAATCAAATTTTTTTTTCACATTATTGTCTTTAGGCATAGTTGATCGAAAACAAGGGCTTTGAAATTTATCCATGATTTAAATGCACAAAAAGGAATTTGACTTCCTTCCCAAAAAAATCAAGCAAAATTGATTGGAATTTACAGGTTGTATATCATCACTTGTTTCCTTATCTATAATGTTGAGGTCAAATCATCCGTCTGTCTCCCCTTGAACACTAATGACAAGTATAACAATTGTTGTTGTTGCAAATTTGTCATGCAAAAACTTACAAAAGGATGCAATTGTGTAAGTGTGAACAAAATGGAAAGTGATGTTTTCATGTGAAACAACATCCACCAAAGTCAAACTACTAACACGAATACATATATCATGGTCCCCTTGTTCCCATTTTGCTTGAGGTGTCACTGTAAAATTTTCAATTTGCATGTGGTTCCCGTGAATAAATTTATTATTATGTAATATCACCAATGCCCCATTTAAGGTGACACTCATAGTTGAAATCCCACATTGGTCTATGACATCGACATGCAAATATGCAAAAACACTTGAATTGTCAAAATTTTCATAACGATTGAACACAAAGCCCTCAAATACAATGTGACAAACTATGTAATCCAAGTCGTTAATGGTGATCATTGGCCTCACCTTCCTTATCACCACTATGCAAATGTGTTTAACTCAAAACCAAAAAAACCAAAAGCCAAAAATGACATGTGACAGACCTTGGAGTTGAATTTGTGAAAACAAGTCTATTGACTTGTTTGTGGCCAAATGAACCCCCAAAAAAAGAAAAAAGATGGATTGATCACCTTCCATTAAAACATGTCAAAAATATGGGGGATGTATCAAGCGTGAAAATAAAGGTTCAAAAGAAAGAAGTTCAAAACAATTATCTAATCCAAAATAAATGGCAAGTGAAATATAAAAAACTAAAAACAGGGAACACCAATTGAAACTTCAACCAAAGCTTGTCATAATGATTGGGGGAACTATTGGGGTTAATTAGTCAATTTGGGTTTCAACAAAAGGACAACAAGAACTTTTCTTTTAATAGTCCATAAAAAAATCTACATGTAATTGTTGGAACTTTTCACCACTTAAAAAAAATTTGCATGAATAATAATGTATTCATGCATGATTAACATGTAATTGAACATCACTTAAGGTGAAGATAAGTTATGTGAACTATGCATGAAATAACATAATACTTCACATATGATTAATGCAGTTTATGACTAATGAAAACAAGCATGTATGAATAATGATATTTAATAGTATATTTAAGTTTGAAATAGAAAGATGATTTTTTCACTCCACACAAAATTCCAGATGTAAATAATCTAATTTGCCACCACTAAAAATTATCATGCATAATTAAATGAACATTATTTAATGTAAAAAGTGAATTATTCCAAGCATGCATGAATGAATAAGAGTTAAATGGGGCATTAATAATAAGTTGATTTATCTACTACTAGGACTATAATAAACTTCAAATCACCCTATTATATATAGATACCAAAGTTTTGGCCCATTTCTAGGGCTAAGACAATGTTTCTTCGTTACAGGGCCGAACCAATAAAGCATTTGCCTAAGGTGGGAACCAAAGACAAGTTTATTCTTCTAGATCTCTCATTCATGGGCTTTATTTCGAGTAAAACACATGGCCAATCTACTAATGGATGAGGAATTGAAAAATTATTCATGAACTTGGGATGACAAAACATGAAAATCAAATGAAAAACCATAAATTCCCACTAGACACATGGAATTCCTTATGCAAAATTTCCCTCCCACTAAGTGGAGGGGCAAATTACTCCATGTAGAGCCTACCATATTTGAAATTTACTAGTTATGTTTGGGTGAAGATTTGAACTTACATGTCAATGCCCCCATCATCCTTCTTGGAATCCATTTTTGTTAAAAACATCAAGTGACCTTTGGGTTGCACAAGAAGAAATCTTGTCCTTTTACACCCCCACATATTTTGACTATTGTTCGATTTGATTATATTTCAACTACATTAGACCATCTTAAGATTACAAGTGGTTTATTGCACTAATTAATGGTCAATATTATTCATAGTTGTTGTGTTCACTATGTTGTTCATTTATGAGTATAATTTGGACCTTATTTAATTATTTCATAATTTTAAATTGTTGATGTGGAAATTGAGGTTGCTTTTAATTTTATTTACACAATGCACTATAATGGATTAATGAACTTTTTGACATTTATTTAATTATTAACATGGTACATGAGTTGAACTATCAACTTTTAACATGTTAAAACCATTATTTAAGAGCTATATTTTACATTTATCAAAATATATAAAACACATGTAATGATTTAAAACCTCACATTTATATTGGAATGAATTTGTGATTTTTTCACATTTTTTCAATTATCAAAGTCAAACCATTCGGTTTTAATATATTAAAAGATTACTCACAAATTGCATTTTTTGCACTTATTATAATATACTAAACACATGCAACTCAATATTTTATTATTATATTTAAATGGTTTAATGATTTTTTTCACATTTTTGAGCTATCAAATGAAATCATTGATTTTGAGCTTATTGAACCACTATTCAAACATTGCATATTGCACTTATTAATATATATGGAAACACATATAGTTGAACTTAATGTTTCATATTTACATTTGAATGGGTTAGTGAATTTTTTTCACATTTCGTAAACTATTAACATTTGCACATGGATTGAATCATTCAGTTTGAATGCTGTTAAATCCACTATTCATGAGTTGTATTTTGCATTCATCACAATTTTTTAAATGAATGTATAAAAATTTGAGAAGTTTCACATTTATATTTGAAGGTGTTAATGATTAGGTCAAAATATTCGTGCATGCAAAGTCTTAGATGCATGTAAACCTCTAAATTATAATTTTTTAATATATTAAATTCTTATACATTTATGTAAATTTGAATATATATATTTCCCATCGTTTGTTTTAGGCATCATGGACAAGTTTATTATTATGAATGTTCGTGATGCCACACCAAAAAAACCACAAAAAATAATCCATAATATTATCCCCATTTTTTTTTAGTGTATGACAAAAAAATCCATGTTAAAAAAATGGATAAAAATTAAAAATTTTTAAAGTATTAATATTATTATGAAAGATTATCAATATTTTATACTTATTATTTTTTATTTAAAACATATTTTTTAATTTTTTGTAAGCTTATTTTGTTACAAGTTTATGTTTAAATATTAGGAAATGAATTAAAAAATTTCATTTAAAAATAAATGAATGAATGAATTATAAATGGTGATAATAATAATAACATTAATGATATTTTAAATATTTTCATTTAATCAATTTTGTAATATTCTTCAAAATCATGCACAAAAACAATTTAGCCATGTTTTGGCTATAAGCCATATATGGAGGTACAAATTTGTTGAAATATTTTTCTATGTTGACTACAAGTCCTAGAACCCATTGTAGAATTATATCATTTAAAAAATATATAATATTTTGCTATTGTTGATATCCTTTTTTATGTTTGTAAAATGGTCGAAATTCATCTCAAAAAAAAATTCAGTTACATCATTAATATTTATTTGAATTTTCTTTAAAAATGGATAATGTTTATAATGATCTCAAAATTTTTTTTAAAAAATTTCAAATAAATTTGATATCTTGTTTTTTAATGCGTTTAATGTTGGAATTATTATAATAACTTCAACATATGTTGCCATTTTTTTTCAAAGCTAGGTAATTAATTAATTATATTGGTGTATGATTCATTTTATTAAACAAATATGGTCTTGATAGTTAAATGGTTATATTGACTACTTAATTAATGTTTATTCTTGTCACCAATTTTTACCAATTTAAGGGGGCAACAACATTAAAAAAAATAAAATTTGAAAGATTTTTTTGGGGTCAAATTTAGAATAAATATTTTCAAAATTTTATAATAAAATATAGTAAATAACTTTAATATTGAAACATTTAAACAAGTTTTTAACTACACAACTTGTCTATATCCAAATGTGGCAAATTTTTTATGGATGATTACCATTTTAGCAACATTGCAAAAATAAATAAATAAATAGTACTTAATTATATTGAGGATAATAAAAACTTGCAATTTCAAAAATATTGCACATATTTTATGTATTGAAAATAAAATTGTAAAAAGACTTAATGAAATTCATTTTAAATTGACATTGAACTTACAAAGATTTTAGGAAAATTTAAACCAAAAACATTTTTTAGATTTATTCATGACATGAAATTTCAAGTTTTTTAAAAAACATTTTTAATATTTAATTATTGTAAATTTTATTTATTATTTCTAAATAAATTATTGATTAAAATATTTTAATACTTTGATTACAAGTCTTAAAACCCGTTTAAAAATTATATCATTTAAAAAAATAAAAATAAACTTTTTTTAGTTAAAATATATTTTTTAAAAGATGAAAAAATATTTTGTTGATGTTGATGCCCCTTTTTATGTTTGCAAAATGGTGGAAATTCAGCACAAAAAAAACCTTAAATGGTTACATCATTAATATTTATTTTAAAATTTCAAAAACATTGGATAGGGTTTATGATGATTTCAAAGATCGAGCTTAAACGTTTTCAAATAAATTTGATGTTGGAATTGTTTATGCGTTTAAGGTTGGAACTATTAGAATTAATTAAAAAAATTTATTCATTAAGAGTAACATGTTTTTTTTCAAATTTTTGATCCCAAATGTTTAGTAAGTTTTTTGTTGTTTACATTTTTCTTTGAATTTGCACTATTTTTTTCTGTTTTTTTTCCCAACAAGAATTGCTAGATTAAGAAAATTTGAAACCCAAAAAAACATGTTGGTTAGGAGGAGGGGGGGTTAATCCAACTATTTAAGCGCAAAATTTCACCAAATTCAATTGTGTTTCCTTTTATAAAAGAAACAAATGTAAAATATATTTTTACATCATTAAAAAAAATATGTTGTGATTTTTTTTCAAAGCTGTGTAATTAATCATTGGTATTAATGTATGATTAATCTAGCTAAACAAATATGATCTTGATAATTAAAAGGTTATATTTACTGCATAATTAATGTTGATTTTTATGATCAATTTTTGTCAATTTAAGGGGGCAACAACATCAAAAAAAATTGTTTTGAAAGTAAAGTTTTGTGGGCCAAATTTAAAGAATATATTGTTATTTTTTACAATAAAATATCATAAATAACCATAATATTGAAAGATTTAAACAAGTTTCCAATTATACAACTTGTATGTAACCAAATATGGTAATCTTTTCATGAATGATTACCATTTTAACAACATTGTAAAAATAAATAAATAAATTTATACCTAATCATATTGGGGAAAATAAAAACTTGTGATTCTTCAAAAATGGACATATTTCATGTAATTATAGAAATTAAAAAATAAGAATAATTGCACTTTTGAATTCACATTGAAGTTACAAATATTTTAGGTCAATTTAAACATTTATTTATTTATTTATGAAATTTTATTTAATTATTTTTAACATTGTAAATTAAAATTTTAAATTATAATAATTTTTTTGAATACATTATTGAATAAGCTTTAATATCATCTTTTCATTTGTAACATTTGAATACATTTTGCAAAAGGAAATGTATGTTAAAGTTTGAATTTTCTAAACAATTTCATGCCAAACATGATAAAGTTAGATATTTCATTTCATTAATAATGTATTGAAGTGGTTTGGTGGTTAAGATTTTAATGTGTTTTCATGAAGTCTTGGGTTCAATCCTTGATAGATGTATGTTTTAATGTATATTGTGCAAATGTAATTTACAAACATATACATCATGGTAAAAACACAAACATGTACATCATGCTTAAATGGTGTCAAAAAAAAAAATGGCAATAAAATCGGGAATAAATAAATAAATAAATAATTTTCATGACATGTAAATTTGTCATGACATGCCATGACAAAAATGTAATTCATGACTCCACGATTTGGGGGAAAAAATAATTACATGATTATGTGGCATGTTATTCCATGTCATATTAACTTGGGACCTTGTATATCCATGTCATAATTTTTTAATTAAAAATTATCTAGTGCAACATGCAACTATCCAAAATGACTAAAAAAGATTTCACTACAGATGTCCTAATCAACTACTCCCTTTTCTTATCAAAACCATACAAGTTGCATATTAGTTAATTTTGTCCTATTTCATTAAAAACCTAGTGAATTTGGGTAGTGGAAGAAAAACAAGATTTCTTCTTGTGTTGTTTTGGAACATCTTTAGTTTATGGACAATTCTTTTGGCAACTCTAGAGAAAATTTTGAAAAAACATCACCACTTTTGTGAAATCAATTTTTTCAAAAGAAAAAATTGTGATTCCATGAGTTGTACTCCATGGACAAAAGAGTAAGTAGGTTCAAACTTGCTAATAGAAGCCACTTAAAAGCCACTTGCTCCAAAGAATGAATCCTTAAAAACAAAATATTCAATACATTTTTAAAATCATGATTTGCAAATTGATTTACAATTTTTAAAAATTCCTATGACCCAAAAAAATGTTGTATTATATTATTATGTAAAGGTCCACTTTTTAAAAATGCCATAAAAATGTCATTTGCAATATATTTTAAGTCTTTTAAAAATTAACAAAAAAAACATTGGTCACATTAAAATTATTCACAAATTCAATAAAATCTATGAGCAAAACCATGGGTTTTACTGAAACTAAGGATGACAATCAAAATACAAGATGAGACTATGCCAAAGGAATTAATAAAGGAGGAAACTCAAATTTTCTCATCAACCCAAGATGACTTGAGTTTCTTCCTATTTCATGTGTTTTGCATGAATCTATTTAGGGGCCTACCTAGGCAATGAGATACTTAAAAGGTATTTCAAGAATCACACAAAACCAACTTAAAAGGTTAATGGGATTTTTTAGGTTAGGGGATACTTAAAGGTTGCTTCAAAACTTACCTAAAGTTGACTCAAAATACAAAATGGTGCATAAAGGGTTGTTTAGGGATTATTTAAAGAATTACCTAAAATAATACCTAGGGCTAACTCATAACCTCATATGTAGCCTTTAAAATAATCTTTAAGTATCCCTTAACTTAGGTAGGTCTCTAAGTAGCCATTATGGAACATTGTAAATAATGCTTATGTAATTTGTTATGTAGGCTTCTAATAATTCTTATTTTAAATAGCCCCTAGCTAGGTAGTCCTTAAATGGGCCCTAGATAACCCTTAAACATGCCTTAGGTAGCCCCTTAAATAGCATTTAACATGTGTAGTCCCTTTAGTAGCTCTATGAAATATACTATTTAGTTAGCCCCTTGGTAGATCCTAACCGAATTAACCCCTTACCCTAAGTAGCCCCCTAATTTATGTGGCAAATTAACTAAACTAGGTAGATTATGGTGCAATTACAATAAAAATTATGGTGACCACTTGGGGGTGTTCATCTTTAATTTATTTACAGGAGTGACCTTCATTTTGGTGGGTTTTATGGATTGTTCAAAAAGGAGGACGAATAAGTAAACTGAGGTTTAAAGTGAGGATTATTTTATGGACAAATTTTATGTTTGAAAAATGTTTTTACATATGTCATATTCATTATATTTGTTTCAAAGTTATCCAAATGTTTTCATAATACATTGAAATTATTCTTGTACAAATTCATTCAAGAATATCAACATCAATTTAAAAATCATCATCGAATGAAAAAATGTTATTTTCCTAGGGTTGAATGGAGCAAAAATCATAATGGTAGCTTTACTTGGAAAATCAAATCTTACAAATAAAACTTACAAAATATAGGGGAGAATAATTTTGCTACCACAAATTTAGATTTTGGCTGTAGTAGGACAATTGCTACAATGACAACATAAAATTAAAACAATGAAACTTAATGATCTAGCAAACAACTATGCATGCATATCAAAACTTGGAATATAATATTATAGTTGCAATAACTATGGTTACTTTAACAATTAAAATGAAACATTCACAAGAAAAATTGAAGAAACAAACAAGATACAAAATTGCCAACTACACTACAATAGTACTATCATGAGAAGAAATCAACAACTTGAAATTAGAATTACAATAGTGATGTGCTCACATTTGTTCACCCAAAGATCGCCTTCATAACTTGAATATAAAAAAGTAACAAGACCTCAATATAACAAAGGTCCATTGCTTGTATTTCAATCACTTCTTCCTTCACACTATAATAGCAACACACCAAACTACAAAGTTCACACACAAAAACCCTATTTCATACCCAAACATTGTTGCTCCTTACACACAAAACACACCTTTTATCCAAATCATGCCCTTTTCTAAGTACAATCATCCATTACCCCAATAGGTGGCAACTACCCAAGGGTCCAAATCCACTATTTTTTCCTAACCTATCTTTTTAACAACCATTACTATAGTAGTTCTTATATAAATCAAAATAAGTACATGACAAGGTTAAACTTAATCCACCTAATTACCCCCATGTTTTTGAACATTTCAATGTACCATAATTATTTTTTAAAACCTAATTAAAATAGATGGATCAAGGTAACCATACCTAGAATGGCTTTTTAGCCACTTTTGTCTACATATAGGAATTTAAATTACTAGATTGCAACAAA
>Ga0209611_10007404_pt1 | contig 17604 bp, 9 predicted proteins | sample S1TSphgellanicum_3_FD_187693 | JGI IMG/M metagenome (GOLD analysis project Ga0209611, IMG submission 187693) | Host-associated microbial communities from peat moss isolated from Minnesota, USA - S1T2_Fc - Sphagnum magellanicum MG (SPAdes) (version 2) | ecosystem: Host-associated > Plants > Peat...
CACCTTGGCTTTCATACTTAGATTTGTCAAATGCTTTTACATACACCATAAAGGCATTTAAAGATAGTTGATAACAATCTACAAGGTGTGGGATTTGGGAGCATTCAAACTTCGAGAGGAAGGCCCCACCAAACTTAGTCAGGCCAGTGAATGGCATATTTCCTTGTACTGCAATTCTGTTGCCTGGTATGCTACGCTCATCAGCGCCTTCCTGAAGCCCCGGTAACCATTTCCAAATTTAATGTGCTTTGCAACTCAGCTGCAACAAGAGAATCTGAATATTGCATAAATTTCAACCTTGTTAACGTCTCATCCCCATGCTTTTACCCAAACATAAGTGGAAACATATTATTATAACACACTGAGCACCCACCATAACCACAACAAATCGATCTATTGTAGGCTCTGGTCCAACATGTAGGTGGAAAAAATCATCAAACGCATGATCAATGCTTGAAATGGGAATATATAGATAAAATATGTCACATTTAATTAATTCATTTACTAATGCCCTAAACCCAATTAACTAGAGATTTTTCAATAATTATTTTAATAATGTTAAAAAAACAAACCTAGTAAACAAACTTCACCCTTAGTAAACATTTGCACCATATAGTGAACCATTTTCACCAGTGAAGGTAAGGACAGTGAAATTTTGGTGAACTTAATTCACTTTTACAATTACATAGTGAAATAGCCTACTGAACTACACCACACTTTCCTAGTAGTGGTGCCACTATGGTTTCACTACATAACTATTGCTTGTCCACTATTTTGGACCTAGAGTGTTCAACTCATCTAAAATTAGTTGTCAACTATTTAACAATTCATGCTATTAAAATATTTATAGATTGTGCAATTCATTGAAAGTGTAAATGTAGGCTTTTAATTGGATTGGAATGGTGTATTAAAATGTTTATGAATATGTACATATAAATATCATTTCTTATACACTTCAAACTTTTTAAAACTATATTATTAAATGCTTCATTGATACAAACAGATTCCTTTATTGAATTAAGTAATTAAAATAATTAAATTTAAAATAATGTAATAAATATTATAGACCTATTTTTTGTGATTGATGCTCAATTTTTGTGTTAATAATATTTTATTACGTTGGGATTCACAAGATTATGTTGGTATCCATACATATCAAACCATAGAATTTCATGAAAGGTGAAAGTTTATTTTTGAATTGAAATTAAAAGCAATGTATATATTTTATTAAACATTCAATAAAGGTGTAAATATGAATATGTCTTCTAGTCAAATTCATGTTTATTATTTAATATTTTAGAATGAATTTATTTTTATTAATTTTTTAAATTAGTAATTAATATGTAATATAATTAATTACCATTAATTAATTATGTCAACTAGATAATAAACCATTCATATGAATTCATTGATCAGATTTGATTAATTAGTATTTAATAAATTCAGATAATAATCATATAATTATATAATAACTAATTACTTAAAATCAGCAACTAATTAAATAAAAATAGTTAATTATTTCAAATAATTTTAAATAACAAACTTTGTTAATGTAGGTGAGTAATTATTGAATTTTATTTGAATTCAAATCGTCAATTATCAACATAATTAATTATCTAATATTTATTTTGATAATTAATTATCTGAATCAATCAACTAACTAATTATTTGAGCTATATTAATTAATTCATATAATCAATTTAGATAATTAATTATCATGTATTTAATTCAAATAATTAAATTCCAAATAATTATGTTAGATGATTATTTATAAATTTCCAATTAATTGCAAAATTAAAATTAAATAGAAAACATGTGGGAATTTTTTTTTGTAATTACAATTCAATTGCAACTAAAGTTCCACAAAAAGATTTAACCCATATGATTTGTCTTCAATATTTCATTTCACAAACTATATAAAGGAGGTGTGTCCTCTTACATTTTCACATTAAAATACATCTACCATGTTGGGATGAGTTGATAAAAGTTTAACCCTAAAGGTAAAACACATAACAAATTTAAAAACTTATGTGGCTATTATTTAGTTCACCTACTCTTCTAATATTCTACCTTCTTACCTACCTACTTGCCTACCTAAATAAGTAGGTCCTACTTTTCTACCTACCTAGATAGTAAGTAAGTAATTAAGTAAGTAGGTAGGTAAATGGTAGGTTGGAGCTATATCAACTTACCTACCTATGGCTATGTACTAACCTACCTAGGTACATATATATATTTGTTTCCAAAATTCATTTAATATGCCATGTGCAACTTTTGATTGTGCCATGTGTCATAATCCAATACCATTTAAAACGAACAATCATAATGGATGATGCATATCATTATTTCAAAAAAATTACGAAAAATCTTCATAATGCCACGTGTTAAATTTTGATGGATAGATGAAAAATAACTTCAGCCTGACATTATGATCATAATCATAAGGGAATTGCATAATAGTTGAAAAGGAGTTGTTGCAACAAAGTTGTTATTGAATTGTAATGAATTACATCATATATATGGTGACTTGCAATTTGTCCAATAGCACTCATAAAATATAAATATGATGATTTGCAAGGCCAATTACAAAACACCATTTTTTCCATAGTGTACTTATAATTATTTAACCTTCCTAATATTTGCCAACTTTCATATTTACCTACCTACTACAACCTACCCACCCACCCACCTATTTCCTATAACATACCTACCTATGTACCTCATAATCTTGTAGTGATGTGTTGAAATAAAGACGTGAAATAAAAATTTGACAAAAGTTGAACATATTTTGATGGTGTGGTCCATTGGTTAAGGATTTGTTTTATCACTTGGGAGGTCAAAAGTTCAATTTTTAATATTTGTAACATATATACATGCTTAGGGGGTTAAGGTAGTTAGGCTAAATTAAATAAATGAAATAGGTTATACTACATTAGGTTAAGGTAGACATCACAAATTTACAAGTTTCATGGGTCCATTTCAAATTTGTGCCTAATCTATTATTTCATAGATTTGTATTGTTTAAACACAAATGTCATCCATTATTTAAACACAAAAATTGTGTGTAGAATTTCGTGTGTAAACAACACAAAAAATTATATACAACATCCATGTTTAAACAATACGAATAAGCATATGACATTCATGTCTAACCAATGCACACAACATCAATATTCAAACAACACAAATAGATGAATTACATCCGTGTCTATTCCACATGAACTTATAACAAAAAGATTTTATAGGACTATTATTATCAAATTGTGACCCATTAAGTTTGTGATGGGTGAAGTAGGTGAGATACTAGGTGAAGTAGGCTACCACCTACCTACTTGCCTTTTTACAACCTACCTACCTACCAAATTTTTTTTTTTGATATTAAAAATTTAAATATATCATTTAAATATGGGCATAAATTTGACTAGTCAAATGTTCCACTATTCCTTGGTCAAAATGACTAGACAAATGGTCCTTATTCTGTCAATAAAAAATACCACCCTAGTCACATTGGAAATTTTTAAATTAACTTTTCCAAAATGATATGGGGGTCTTTCTAACCCATGTCCAAATCTAGTCATTTTGACCAAAATGTCTAGTTTGAAAAACTAGAAATTTTAGTAATGTTACTTAGGTCTACCTCTAGCATAAGTGAGCTAGATTTAGGCCTAACAAGTGACACATAGCATGGTCTAGGTATGCCTAAGTGCCACATGGCCTAAGTTTAAGGCTAACATAGGTACCACATAATGTGCCCTAAATCTAAACCTAGCCTTGGTGACATGTGGCATGGCCTAGGTGCCATCTAACTTAACCCTAGGCCTAGCTTAAATGTTGCATAGGTTATGTTAATTATTAAATAATAAAGTAGGTAGTAATTGGGAAATAGTACATAGATAGTGAGTTAGGTTGAAAGGTAGTAAGTTAAATTAATTATTATCTTATAGGTAGTATATAGTAGTTGTAATTAGAATTTTTGTCCCATATTATTTGTCTTCCATTTTAGTGTTCAAAAATATATATAAAGCGTAGTGCACTAATAACATTGAAAAAAAACATTAAAATTGCCATTTGGGATGAATTAATAAAAAAGGTTCAACTTTAAAAGTTAAACCCAAAATCATGAAATATAATTTTCTTAGATAGTTGCCTAGGTCTAAGCCTTATTTAAGTGCCATGTGGCTAGGTCTCAGTTTAGCCTAGGTGTAGTCAAAATGCTACATGGCCTAAACCTAGGTTTAATCTAAGTGCCAATTGGCCTAACCTAGGTCCCACATGGCCTAGGCTTAAATTAAGTGCCACGTGGCTTAACCTAGGCCTAGGTACCATGTGACCTAATGTAATATGGGTGCCACATAGCATATCCTAGGCCTAGGTGCCACATGGCATGCTATTACATGGCCTATTTTAGCATCAATGCCACATGGCTTAACCTATCTTAGGTACCACATGACTTATGTTAGCTTAAATGCCACATGACTTGACCTAACTTAGGTGCCACATTGGCTTAACCTAACCTAGGTGCTACATAAGTTATTGAGGGTGAACATAAATGCCACATGTCCATTGATGATTCAATTACATAATAAGGTAGGTAAGTAGGTAAATAGCCTAATTCAAGTCTAACGCACAATAGTTACAACAACAACCACCATATAACATATGATAATGGATGAACCCATATGATAGAACATGAAATATGTATGTCACCTATATTTGATTGTTAGTTGCAATTTATCATTTGTCACTATGAAAATGTTTATGTCTCCATTCAATTTATGCCATACTTGAATACATAATTTAAAAAACATTAGTGTAGTAATTAAAGCAAACAACAAATACGTTTCAAATTGATTGGTGAATATTATTATTTTTATACTTTTACCTTAGAAGTTTGATGCATTTTTATGGTAACATGAAAAAAGATGGAGGTTTACAAGTACTTTAGTGCACCATTAACTTGAAAATAGGAAAAATCTAATATTTCATCTACTTGTAACCTACTTTGTAACTTGTGATTTTTGCATGTATTTGAATGAATTTTACTTATACTTTAAACATGTGGTTGTTAAATACAATTGTAACAAATTCAAATAACATATTCATATTAAACATTGTCCTAAATAATATTTTGAAGTTCAATATATGAAAACCTACTGGATGCTTACTTCCCATTTATGCTACATGGAACACGATTGGTCTAATTTACCATACTTGGACCCCAAAATACAATGAAATTGGTGAAAAATCTAGATTTACACACAATAATGAATTACATAAAAGAAAATTGAACATCAGGCATTTGAAATGGCATATGTACACATGTGATTAAGATTTGCAAATTTATTCCAAACATCATTTGCAAGGCAAAGATTTGAAATTTTGAAAATGCAAATTGAAGTCATATACTCCAAGAAATTTTGAAATAAGAAAATTATGAAATTTATGAAAATTTTAAACTATTATTAAACATCTTCAAAACTAGTGGTTTTCACATCCTGGTAATCGATGTGTAGTCAAATGTGAAGGAGGGTGAATTATAATAGATCTACTAATGGCATATTTGATTCCTTAGAAATGGTATAATTTTGAGTGGCACTTAAGTTATTTATATTATTTTAGTACTATTAATGGTCATGTAAGTAGATTTTTGTGAATGTGTTGGAACTTGCAAACATAATTGAAAATCTTTAAGTGGCAAAAAACCAAGATTTTCAAATTTTTAAACCAATAAGAATTGATAAAAATCAATTTGAACAAGTAAAAATCATAATTAACTAATGAAAAAACTAGCTATTCATCGATTAACTAACTAATAAATCAATTACATGTAATAATAATTCGTCAATAATTTATAGTTACATAATTATATTTTTAAATTAATTAACTAAAATATTATTAGATAAATAAAAGTGAGTGTTCAATTTTTAATTTAATTATAACGATCTATTATCTAATTAATAAACATTAAATATGAGTAATGGATATTATAAATTATTAAATTAATTATTGTAGCCTAAGCTAGTTATTTTACTATCATTCAAAATATTGTTTTGTTTGTTACAACAATTTTAGAACTATTATAATAAAAATATAATTTAATAATAAGAATTAAATTAGATATGACAATTAATATTAAATTCTGCAACTACATATGCTAATTAATTAATTTCATGACTAGCTATGACAATACTTTTTATACTCCACTCATAAAATAAATACATCATTGTAAATTCATACACTTTAGAAAATGCATGATACACTTTGAATACACATATAGGGTTGCAACTTAGTTGACCACATTCGTAATTAATGGGACATAGATGGGTTTTCTTGAATGAAAACCATATTAAAAGTTGTCCAAATGGAAGAATGAAAAAAACATTAATGGCAAGTTAGTTGCAATGTAGTTGCAAGGACAACAAAATTCAAAAAATAATTGTAGAAATAACCAATGATAATCACAAACACATTCATTGTATTCACACATTGATTGGTTATAAAAATTCACTTTTTTTATAGTAACGTTTGCCTTGCATTTTAGGATTTCATTCCCTTTTTTGGTTTATAGGGTTTTAGGGTTCAATTTGTTTTTGGTTATTATTTTTAATTTTTTGTACCTTGTTTCTAGTTATTGCCATTTGTCTTTTGTGCATTCTTGCCATTTTAAAAAAAATTGTGCATTATTGGAATGCAACATTGCCTACCTCTTCTACATAATTGTTTCAATATATCATCTTTGTGTAGTAAAATGGAAGCAACCCAAATAGAAATTACATGTGTATGAAAGAACTAGATCAACTATTTTTGGAGTATTACCAAAGATGTAATAGTTTATTTTGAAAGAGCATTGAGAAGTTAGCTTCAAAGACATTTTGCAACTACCCTAGGTTTGGAATTTCCAACACTATTTCAAGGTGAGGTTAAACTACACAACCCCTTGTTTTTTGTTTCAAGTTACAACCTATTTTTTTAAAACTTAATTTTAAAGACATGGTTGTTATTTTATTATTTAAATTTGAGATTTCTTTTTGGTTGAAAATTAATGTCAAAGGTAAACGTTTTAGTTGTTTTCTATTTTTTTGCTACTCGATCATTCAATGGTTTTGGTTGCCACATAGCTTTTTTGTTTCACTTTATTAGAAAGTGATACTTCATAGTGATGACATCTAGAAATTTTACTAAGGCTCTAATGTATGCAAAAACTTTTGTACCTTTCAAACATTAGCCACAAAAGTATTTGTTACCAAATTTTGTAAAATTAAAATTAAAGTATCTATTGTTTTGATGGGTTTTAGGTATGTGCATATAATAATTCACCTTATCATATCAATCTAAATATCAATTGCATATATGTTAAACATTTATTTCTTCGTAAAATTGACATATTGTCCTTTTTCCAGGTACAAAACGCAAAATGGGACACCAAAGAAGGTTGGAATGGGAACACATTGAGCTTCCTAAGTACAAGGGAAGATCCAAGAATAAACATTGAAAATGAAAATATTGTCAAAACAAGCAATGCAACTAGCACAATGCCAAAATGTGGCATTTACAACTACAAAACTAGTCATAAATGCCATTTGCGACTAGTTGTGACTACATGACTCTATAGTCCAAATGACGACTTTGTAAATGCCACTAGTCGCTAAGATGGTCATAGTCTTAACCACCATTGCGATTGCACCTACGACTATAAAATATTATTTATATAAATTATATTTGTGTATATGTATTTTTATTAAATGTTATATTATTGTATAAATAGTTTAAATATATTTTCTAATATTGATTTTACTAAATAATTATTCATTTAAATTTTATTATTTATATATCGTATACATATGGTTTCTACATGAATTGTATAATACACAAATCGTATAATCATATATACAATCATATAAAACATTATTATATTATACATACCATTGGTCAACGTAACAAACATATGTTTTTATCATACGGATGGTCAAAGTTGACTATAATCAACATGGTCAAACTGGTCAACATAGTGGGAACAAACATTGATCCTTGGATTTCCTTGAGTTGGTCCAAGGCCTTTGCCATCAACCTACCACATCACGTGTACCACAATGTTGTCACATAAATGCTTTTTATCATGTTCCAATGATTGAATGTATAAAAGTACAAAGTTTGAAATTTAATTTCTTTTCCAATATTTAATCAAATGAACATATGAATATGAATTAGTAAGTTAATTAATAGAATTGATATTTAGAAGAAAATAATTTACCAATTAATTTTATTATAGTCCAACCACTTAACATGACATTATAATTGTACCAATTTTTCATTATTTCAGTTTTTATAATTTTAAATTTATTAAAATATACATATTTAATACAATATATACACATACATATGCAATGTTATATGTATATAAATATTTACTGAATTATGTTGAAAATATATACATAATACAACAAATATATTTTAATAAAATTAAAATTTGTAATTTGTAATTTATATTTAATCATATTTTTCTAAAAGGTCATTATATATGTAAATTTAATATGTAAATTTATGAATCCTAAACCCATAGATAAATTTGGTATAACTTTGTTAAATTTGGTTTAAATAGCATAAAATTGTTTTAATTGTGTTGTTTTTTTTATTAAAATAAGATATTTAGATTAAACTTGGCTAGATTAAAGCTAAAGTTCATTAATTTTGTTTAATATTGGTTAAAGTAATATAAATGAAGTTAAAGTAGGTTATTTTGGCTAAAATAGGATCAATTTTTTTCTATTTTGATAAACTTAGTTAAAACTTGTTTAAATGAGAATATATTTTTTAAAACTAAATGATTTTGGATAAATTTGGTTAAACCTAAAAGAAATAAAGTTAAATTTGGTTATGCATTTGGCTAAATTTCGATATTGAAGTTAAATTTGGTTAAAATTGGTGAAATCAAGTTACATGAAATCACTTAGGCTAAACATGGTCAATTAAACTTGGCTAAATTTGAATTTTTTTGGCAAATAAGGTTTTTTAATTGATTTTGTTGGGACTAAGGCCAATTAGGCTAAATTGAGTTAATTAATCTAAACCTAGCTAAACTAAATTAAATTAGCTTACATATGTTAAAATATGTTACATTAAGTTAAAATGTAAAATTATTTATAATAAATTAGGTTATTTAAAATAAATTATATAGGCTATTTAGGGTGAACTAACTTTAAGTGGGTTAAATTAGGATTAGATTAAGTTAAAATAAATAAATTTAAATTATACTAGGTTTAATTTAATTCATACTAAAATAGGTTAAAATACATTAAATTATGAATTATTTAAAGGATATTAAATTAAGGTAAATTATGTTAAGTTATGCTTTTCATACAAATTTGACCATGTTGATATGTATTTTATTTTATTTTTTAACTTGTTGAAACAAAGGTCAAGTAATTACTTTAATATGGTTACATTAGTCGTGTAGTCATATTTGTAATCATAATTACCTTTGGTTGTAATCATAGTCATATTTGTAGTTGTAGAGTCATAATTATGACTATAGTCATCAGAATGATTACAACTCAAGTCCACTTGCAACTGCATGACTATTTTGAGCAATAGTCACAACATGTCCTATTCATAGTAACCACATTTTGGTGGATCACATCTCTCTTTTCTCCCTCATGTAACTTACTCTCCTCTCAAAATCCTCTATGTCTTTCTCCTTTTATTAATCCTCCTTCCATTGCATTAGTATTTTGATCTAGACTTAAATAAGAGTCTGCATGCTAGAAAGTTTACATGGTATTAGATCTAAGGAATTGAAAGCTATTAAGGATAAAGATTTATTGAGGTATAATTTGAATAGACTTGAAATTAATCCTGGTGCTACGAATCATGCATTACAAATTATATGGAAAAATAAAGATGCTCAAGCATGGTGCATGCTCATTGAAAACATTGAAGGAAAATTGGGGCAAATTGAAAGCTACTTATCAACATGTAGCTATACAAATCACATCATACACAAAGTTGATTGAAATTCACATGGTTGAAAATGAAAATGTGATTGAATTCTTGGATGAATTCCTTGATGTATTGTTGATGATGTTGTAATTGTCAATCTTGACATTCTAGAATCCCAATTGGTCATCCTTTTATTGAAAACACTCCCTTTTTCATGGCATGCCTTCATCACCACACAAGCAAATCAAATCAACATGAACTTGGCAACCTTAATTGGGAAAATTAGACAAGAAATAACATTATGGTTTCATCAATTCATGAAAAGGAAGGTTCAAAACCTATTGGTTTCTTTGCCAAAACATGCAGAAGATCATCCAAGTATTGTAAAAACAACAATACAAATCAAAGTGGAAAAAAATTCACATCAAACTCCAAGTCCAAATACAATCATAATGTGAGTTGTCACTATTGTGGAATAAAGGGGTACATTGTTCCGGATTGCAAGGATAAAGCACAAGATCATGCTAATGGGGTGTTCAAATCCCAAGCCAATGTTACAACTCAAAGTTCATCAACCTCAACTTCTTCATCTTCAATTGAAACAATTCAACTTTTCATGACAATTGTTGCAAAAGAAAACAACTATACATATACTTGGTATTTGGATACATGTGCAACTAAACATTTGACACCACAAAGAAATTGGTTTTTTGCATACAAAATTTTGAAGCCTTCCCTTTCTATGTTCATGGGGGATACTGGGAGCCAAGAAGCAATTGGTATGGGAACAATTTTCATTTGCCTCCATACATGCCACATTATTGAAGTTTCTAATGTGCTTCATGTCCTTCATCTTACCAAAAATCTTATGTCAATTTGCAAGGCAGCACAAGGAGCAAGCAATATGGAATTCTTTCATGATCATTGAATGGGGAAAATTACGAAAAAAGACAAAAGGATATTTTCCATTATAATCAAGTTGGGGTCTTTATGTCCCATTGGTGAGGGAATTTCCCCAACACTTGAGTCAACTCCATTGTTGGCCATAACATTGGTGTAAACATCATTAAGTGGCATTACTGTTTGGTTCACTCACACATTTGCACCGCATGCATGAAATGAATAAAACACATATGATCATCGAAATTCAACATAATTTCCAACACTTATTCCACGACTTCCCACTTTTTGAAAAATGTGTTGTTGGCAAACAACACAAAATTCCATTTTTTCAAGGCAATAATTCTCAAGCTAAAATTATACTCAAATTCATACATTCAAACATTTGTATTGGTCCCATGCAAATAAAATCTTTGAATGGATTTGTCTACTTTGCAACATTCATAGATGATTACTTTCGGTTCACTATTGTTTATTTCCTTAAGAGGAAATTTAATGTGATATCAATGTTTTAGTCTTATAAAGCCTTTGTTGAAACTCAAATAGGAAATAAAATAAAATGCTTGAGATTTGACAATGAAGGTGAATATACATCGAGTCATTTTATCAAAATTTGTGAAGACCACGGCGTCGCTAGACAATATATTATGCCATATACACTCAAACAAAATGGATGTCGAAGAATCGTACTATGGTTGAAGCTATTCATTACATGCTTACGACAACCAAATTACCACACACATTTTGGGCTAAGGCTATTACTACAGTTTATTACATTCAAAACCATTGTTACACTTGTTTTATTCTTGACAAAACACCATTTGAATTATGGGTAGGTGTGTAGTTTGATTTGTGTCATCTTTGTGTTTAATTTTTGGACGCCCTGCATATGAACATGTGCTAGATGATAAATGGCAAAAGCTTGATTCCAAAACACACAAATGCATTTTTGTTGGTTATGGGGAACAATATGGTGTTAAAGGCTACTATTTGTATGATCAAACCTCATGCCAATTCTTTATGAGCAAGACTGATATTTTTTATGAAAATGTTTTGTTTCCTGCTCAATTTGCAAAAAAATTCCAAACCCCCACCACCACCACACATTCATGTGTATGATGTTCCCTAGGAATGGCCTTCCCCTATACCACTTCAACATGCTCCTTTTGCTTTACCTCCAAACCCAATTTTTTTACCCACCTTACCAATACCATTCCATACCTCAAACACCACCTCCATTAATGGAACCTTTTCCTCCTCCTCATACTTAACAACTTCTAATGAACATTTTGACCTCCATGATGATCCATTTGACCAAATTATGCCTTCCATTCCAAGTCCTTCTAAGATATCTTCCTCCCTTCGATGTTCTATGCAAACTATAAAAAGAAAAACTACCAAATATAAAGATTACCTTGCAAACTTGGTGACCATTTATGATTTCCCAATTGATGAACCAACCATGATTCATGAAGCCTTTACTGGTTCAGAGGGGTAACATTGGAAGGAAACTATGGAGTCCAAATATGTTTCATTATTGAAAAATCAAACATGGAGATCAGAAATACTACCACCAAATTGGTCATGTGTTAGTTGCAAGTGGGTTTTGAAGAAGAAGTATCACCTTGATGGTACAATATTTCAATACAAGGCTCAGTTGGTTGCTCATGGGTTCAAACAAATCCAAGGAATTGATTATGGTGAAACATTTTCACTACTTGTCAAAATTAGATCATTAAAAATAATTATTGCACTTGCATGTGCACATAATTTTCATTTTCACCAAATGGACATGAAGACAACATTCCTAAATGGAACCTTCAATGAAGAAATTTACATGTCTTAGTCAAAAGGCTTTGTTCATGGGTCCAAATTCTTTAAGGTGTATCAAAATCTTATCATAACATCACCTTTTTTGTCTTTTTTACCTAGTCTTTTTTTACCATGTAATGTCACATTTATGGATAATTACGATGGAAGCTAAAATTTTAATGGTCTAAAATATAGTCCTTTTGAAGATTTTGACAACTTTTGACTCATTAAATTTTGTGGGGATCAAAATATAAGGTAAAAAAGGAATGTAGTAAGGACTAGGCCTTTTTTGTTCTGTGTGGTACACCTTAAAGGATTTTTGCCTTCATCCAAATCATCTAGAAAAGGTTTGTAGACTTTTATAAAAAAATTATGGGTTAAAATAATCATCACGAATGTGATATGAAATATTTGATTCTTATTTTTTGTAGACTAAGTTTAATTACAAAATGTGTTATTAATCCCAACATTTATATCAAACATGTTTCAACTCATTTTTCCCTTTTTGGGATTTTATATGGATGATTACATACTTGTGACTAATGATGAATAATACTTACATGACATCAAATATGATCTTTCCACTGCATTTGAAATGATTGATATTAGACCCATTGAATTTTGTTTCAAAATTCAAATAAAGAAGAATGTTATAGACCATTCCATTCATTTGTCACAATACAAATATCTTACATATATTTGTAAACATTTTGGGATGATGGATTATGAACCTAGTGATACTCCTTTACCAACCAGACAAAAGCCCACAAAAGAAATGGGACCAAAAGACATGTGAAATAAACTTGATGAAGATTATGCCATATGCTAAAGTTGTTGGTTGCCTCATGTATGCAATGATAAATACTTGTCTAGATCTTGTTTTCCCAATAATGCAAGTTGTTCAATTTATGGCAAATCCTAGATTAACTCATTGGATAATAGTAAAACACATTTTTCATTACAAACAAGCCACCAAAGATATGGGAATCATATATGGTGGTGAGAGTTCACAACAAAATATATTAAAGATCCAAGGATGGACTAATTCTAATTGGGTTGGAGATCAAAACTCTCGCAAGTCTACATCCAGATACATATTTCTATTTGCAGGAGGTGCAATTTTGTGGCAATGCAAAAAACAAACTATTGTTGCCTTTTCCTCAATAAAAGTAAAGTACATTGCACTTGCTTTAGCAGCAAAGGAAGTTGTATGGCTAACACAACTCATGAAGGACATTGGATTACCTTAATTGCAACCTATTCCATTCAAGTGTGACAATCAATCATGCATTGTGCTCTCAAAGACAACTAAGGACCATGATCACATTAAACACATTGACATCAAGTATCACAACTTGCGAGAGAAGATTGTAAGCTTAGAGATCAAATTTAAATATTATCTTATAAAGTTAATGCTTATAGATGTCCTCACAAAAGCTCTTCCCAAATTGAAACATCAATTTTGTGTAGAAGGGATAGAATTAACGATTATACATTCTAAAGTATGATTATGTCTTCTTGCTAAATAAGGTATTATAGATAGAGATTTATTGGGGTATAACTCGAATGGACATACCATTTCATAATCCAGGGGTTGTGTCTGAAATTTTTAACTACATCTTCATTGTTTGGACATTTAATTCATAGCAAAAGCAAGTTGGAGTTTAACAAAGAGTAGGGAGAATAAGCTTGATTCTTGAGGGAATCCAATGGCAAAAGGAGACAAAGGAGGAGTGGAGGACATTGAAGTTCCCAACCAGATTACTAAAGTCCTTTAATGTCAAAGATCTAGATCCATTTTGAACTTTGACATTTCAACGTTTGAGTCTAATTATTTTGAGAGGAATCAAAACTATTTAGTTAGGGCTTTTAAGATGATGAATCTACTATAGAAGGAAGGTTTGTGGAAGTATTTTGAAAATCCTCCTAACCACTTTGTCACAACAACAAAAATAGAAATTAAAACCAAGATGTTGAATGCAATCAACCTCTTAGTCAAGGATCAAATCATTATTTCCATTAGGAAGTTTAGGACTTTAATAGCTATTAGGATTACTTTAAAGAAAAGTTTGAAGGCAAGTTAGGATGTAATAAACTTCTATTGCTCAAAAAGTTTATTTCCATGAAGAAATATGAAAATAGATTATGATTCTAACACCCCCTTCGACCTTGAATGAATGAAGTTCAATGTAAACTTCAAACGAGATGAACAAAATATAAAAGGATTCCACGTAGGTTGGGGCACCTTAATTTTGAAGCCCTACATTAGTTCACTTGTAAAACAAATCCCTAAAAATACCACAATTACAAAAAATCAAATTGATTTGTGAAATGTGTTTGAAAGGGAAATAAACCATGAAGAAATTTCCCAAAGTCACTAAAAGGTGAATAGGAGCACTTAATTTAATTCACAATGACATTTGTGGACCTTTTTAAATTAAATCGTTAGGAGGGGTTTGATACTTCATCACCTTCACAAATGACATGAGCCATTAGACTTGGGTAAAGTTTTTGAAAATTGAAGACCAAATCCTTATAGCCCTCCAGGAATTCAAGAGAACTATTGAGAATGAAATAGGTATAAAAATTCAAACATTGAGGTCACACAATGGAGGTGAACATAATTCCATAAAGTTCAACAATTTTTGCAACAAAAAGGCATAAGGAAAAAATTGACTCAAGTTTACTCACCTTAACAAAATGAAGTAGTAAAGCAAAAAAACAAGTATTTTTTGGGGTCCAAACACGTTATTAGGATCCACACTTGCCTCCTTGGTGCTTTGCTTGCTTATTCCAAAATATTTTAAAAATATCCTAAAGATATTCCATTTGTAAGTTTAACAAAATCTTTAAAAAAACTTTTTGACTCACAAAGATGTTGCATTATACTATCATAATAAAATTTGATTTAAATAATGTCCCAAAAATATGTTTAAAAAAGTCCATTAAGGAGTCATTTATGAGTTTTTCAAGTGTTAAACACATTTATTACATTACTAAAAAAATGTCTTTGGGTATTCGTTACTCATTAAATTTGCTTCAAACGTTTTCAAGTGTTTCCATAATGTATTAGAAACATTGTTGTATACGTTTACCAAACATTTCAAATATTGACTTGACTTAGCACTTAAAAAAATGTAAAATTAAGCAATTGTTACACCTAAAGTGGGTCCTATAGCATGTTTGGACCCTTTCAATATAGTAAGGTGTACAATTTAGCTGAAAGCAACCTTCCCAAAAACCTTTGGGTTGAATTGATCAACTTTGCTTGTTTTTACAAAATAAGGTGCCATCCAAAGCCCTAGTCCAAAGAACACCTTTGGATGTTTTCTTCGGGATTAAATTTAATAGATTTCAAGGTGTTTGGAGCAAAAACATACATTCATATTCCAAATATCAAAAGGGACAAACTAGAAAAAATGTCCAAGCCAAACATTCTTCTAGGATTTGATGAATTGAGAAATGGGTACATTTGCTACCTTCCTCAATTTAAGAAAGTATATTAAATTGTCTTGTTATGTGGTAGTAAATGAGTTTGCTCACCACAAGATCAACTTGGAACCCATCATGAAAAAAAATAGGGAAGAATTTGAAGCACACATCAAAAGGCAAATTCACCTTACCATAGAAGAAGAAGAATTACAAAATGAAAAGGAGCAACTACCTACCATTTTTAACGGACAACAAGATCCAAGTTGAAGAACCCATGACCAATGCATGGACTTCAAACTCATCCAATTCTGCAAGTCCCTTGCCATTTGAAAGACTAATAATTGTGTACCAATGCAGCAAGGAAATAATTAATCAAATGCCAAGGAGATCCTTAAGAATCAAAACACAACTAGCTAGGTGGAAAAATTACATATACATAATTATTTCAAGCAACATCTCACATTCTCAAAAGTTATTTAAGATTCTAGGTGTCTAGAAGATAGGCCATGAAGGAAGAAATGGAATCCATTAAAAAAAAAACTTGGTCACTTGTGCCACTCTCATCTAGACACAATCCAATTTTTGTGAAGTGGGTGTACATTATCAAAGAAGCACAAAATCAAGCAACTAGATACAAGGCTAGACTTGTAGTTGAAGGGTTTGAACAAACTCATGGCATAGATTACAATGAGACTTTTTCACCTATGGCATAATGGATTACAATTAGATTAGTCATTGTTATGGTTGCCTCCTTAGGGTGGAAGATACATCACATGGATGTGAAAACAAGTTTTCTTAAATGGGGAGATTGAAGAAAAGGTCTACCAAAGTAGCCACATGGTTTTGTGTGCAAGGGCCAAGAAAAGGCCAATTAAACATAACATTGTATGGCCCTAAACAAGCACCAAAGTCTTGGTTTGAGAAGATAAAATCCTACCCAATCAAAGCACACAAGACAAAAATATGTATCTTTTCAAGGAGGAAATACACATTCTTTTGGTGATAGTTTATGTTGATAATCTATTTATAACAAGAAATCACAAAAACAAGGGTGGCTTGGATCAAAGCCAAATTCCAAGACTAGTTTGAAATGACAAACATTGGAATAATAGTGAAATACCTTGGTCTAGAAATCAAGCAACAACCAATAGGCACATTTCTTCACCAAAGCAACTACACGGTAAATCTTTTCAAAAACTTCATAATGGAGGAATTCAATCCTACACATTGTGAGCTCTACTGACATGGCCATGGTTAGTAGTCTCAATATTTAAAAATTGGGTTAGGAATATGTGAGTGTGGTGAAGTTATTAGGGGGGTTTGACAACTTTGTGTTAGAATAGGGGTTGACGAGTGTGCACAAGGTGTGAGGGGGGGGGTTTGGTTGTCTGAAATATGATATTAGTTGGGTTAGTTCTTTTCTGCAGCAAAGAGTTGATAAACCATAGTTTTGGAACCTTACTGGCGGAAGTAGGGATGAGAAATCTCTAGAAGGCTGGGGAAAGAAAAACAAACACCAGAGTT
>Ga0209611_10007407_pt1 | contig 17599 bp, 12 predicted proteins | sample S1TSphgellanicum_3_FD_187693 | JGI IMG/M metagenome (GOLD analysis project Ga0209611, IMG submission 187693) | Host-associated microbial communities from peat moss isolated from Minnesota, USA - S1T2_Fc - Sphagnum magellanicum MG (SPAdes) (version 2) | ecosystem: Host-associated > Plants > Peat...
CAGGCCATTGTCGGCCGTGTGACTTTACATATTTCCGCTCTACACGCACTATGGACTGTGCGATGGTTTTACATAATCACGTCGGTCAGGCACTGATGACCCTGAATGGGTCGAATCCGCTCACCGAGGCGGCGCAAGCTTCGGTAACGGTCGTGACCGTGACGTACGGCGACCGCTGGCAGCTTTTGCAGCAAATGCTGGCCCGAGTAGAGCCTGATCCTGCGGTGGAACGGATCATTGTCATCGAAAACGGCACCACCCAGGCAGTGAGCCCGCAGATCGCCGCCGCGGGTTTTCGCAAGGTCACCGTGGTCCGCAGCGAACGGAATGTCGGTTCCGCCGCCGGCTTCACGCTGGGTCTGAATGCGGCACGCGACTACGGTCCCACGTGGGTTTGGATACTCGACGACGACAACCTGCCTGAACCGACGGCCCTTGCCGCCCTGCTGCGCGCAGCGCGACGGATGAACGCCGACGCGCTCGGGCGCAGCGCCCTGTCGGCCTTTCGCCCTGCCCTCCAGGCCGATGTCGCGTCTGGAGTGTCGGTCCGGCACTGCTTCCCGCCGCACTCGAGTTTCTGCGGTTTTCACATCGCCGATATCCCTTTCAAGATATGGCGTCGGGTGGGATGGCGCCAGGCAGCCGCCTCACACACCCCGGAACTCATCGACGTGCCATATGCGCCCTTCGGCGGGCTCTTTTTCCATTCCACGCTGCTCGACAGAATCGGGGCGCCCAACGAGGCCTTGGTTCTCTATGCCGACGATACGGAGTTCAGCCACCGAATCGTCGGTTCGGGTGGCCACATCTGGCTCCTGCCCGCGGCGGTGGTGCGGGAACTCGAATCATCGTGGAGTTCCAAAACCGCGGTGCGTTCCTCCTTCGAACGCTGGCTGCAACGAGGCTCGGACCTGCAAGTGTTCTACGGCGCGCGCAATCGCGCGAATTTTGAGCGTAATACGTGGATTCGCAGCAAGACGATGTACTCGATCAATCGATTCACCTACTTGAGCCTGCTGCGGGTCTTCGCTGCCCGCCACCACCGGGTCGAGCGCTACAAGCTGTTTCGCCGGGCCGTCAAACTCGGTGAGCAAGGCCGTCTCGGAATGAGCGAGGACTTTCCCCTGCATTGACCTCGCGCGTACCGAAAGCGCACGCCTCGTCGCGCACGCCTCGTCGCGCCTCGCCTATCTCGCCTCGCCTCGCCGCGCCGCGATCGAGCATCGGTTCGCAAGCCACTAGGACTGTTCCTACGGAATCGTTCGAAATTTACCCATGGCGGGATCTGTCGACCCATTCCATTGTGCGTCGTCTGAACAAGAATGGATGAAGGAATGGAAGCACATCTCGACCTCGTGGGTGGTATGGCGGGCGACATGTTTGTCGCGGCGCTCTTGGATGCCTACCCGAACCATGAAGCCCGCGTGCTCGAGGCCGTTCATGCGCTGAACGATCGGTATCCGGTCGCGTGTTCACTGCGCGACCACGACGATCATTCGCTGCGCGGGCGGCAGTTTCTGGTCCGGCGCATCATGTGTTCGGACGCCGCGCGGGCACCACTCGCTGGCGTTCATGGCGCTGACGGGCATTCGACTGGCGCCCACGGGCATTCGACTTGGGCGTCGATCCGATCGAAGCTGTTGAGCGCAGCACTTGCGCCGGGCGTTCGCGAGCATGCCGTCGGGATCTTCTCATTGCTCGCGGAGGCCGAGGCCCATGTGCATGGAGTGGAACCCGACGCCGTCGAATTTCACGAAGTGGGCGCCTGGGACTCGGTCGCCGACATCGTCGGCGCGGCGGCGCTGATCGACGCGCTCGGCGCGACCCGCTGGAGCGCATCGGCCGCGCCCTTAGGCGCCGGGCGGGTCACGACCGCACACGGCGTGCTGCCCGTGCCGGCGCCCGCGACTGCCCGGCTGCTGATCGGCTTGCCCACGGTCGACGATGGGGTGCCGGGCGAGCGGGTGACCCCCACCGGCGCCGCCATTCTCCGCTACCTGTGTCCACCATCGGATCCCGCGTCGGTGCACACGGCCGCAGCACGAACGCTGAGCGCGACCGGCGTCGGGTTCGGCACGCGAGTACTGCCGGGCTTGAGCAATCACGTCCGCGTTCTGTGTTTCGAACCCATCGCGGCAACGCCCCTCGAGCAGCGTCGGATCGAAGTGCTCAATTTTGAGGTGGACGACCAGTCCGGCGAAGATCTGGCGGTGGGACTCGAGCGGATTCGCGCGCGTTCGGGAGTGCTCGACCTGACGCACAGCGCGGTGTTGGGGAAGAAAGGCCGACTGGCGGTGCACGTGCAGGTCTTGGCGCGTCCGTCCGAGCTCGACGCCGTCGTCGATGCCTGCTTCCGCGAGACCACGACCATCGGCTTGCGTCATCACGCCGTCACTGGCATCCGCCTGAAGCGCAACATGGCAACGGCCCGCGTCCAGGATCACGCACTGCGCGTCAAGCTCGCCCTGAGACCGGGCGGCATGACGGCCAAAGCGGAATCGGACGACGTGCTGGCGCATGACTGTCACGCGCGACGCGCCTCATTCCGCGCGCGTGCCGAGCACGCCGCGCTGAACAGCGAAGCGACGACCGATGCGTGATGTTCTCGACAACATCCTGCGCGGCATCCCACGCCCCGCCATCGCCGTGAGCGGCGGAGTCGACAGCGTGACGTTGGCCGCGGTTGCCAGCCGCCTCGACCCCGACGTTCTGCTGATGCACGCCACATCGCCGGCGGTGCCCGGCGAGGCGACCGCCCGCGTTCAGCGTCTGGCGGCGGAGCGCGGCTGGCAGCTGGTGGTCTTCGAGGCGGGAGAGTTCGCCGACGCCGCCTACCGGGCGAACCCGGTCAATCGCTGCTTTTACTGCAAGACGAATTTGTACGGCGCGATCCGCTCGCGCACGGATCGGACCATCCTATCGGGGGCCAACCTCGATGATCTCGGCGAGTACCGCCCCGGACTCGATGCGGCCCGATTGCACGATGTCCGGCACCCGTATATCGAAGCGCGCATTCCGAAAACCACCGTGCGGCAGATCGCCCGCGAACTGGAACTCGACGACGTGGCCGAACTGCCGTCCTCGCCCTGTCTCTCGAGTCGCATCGAGACCGGCATCCGCATCGAACCCGAGGCGCTCGCCTTCATCGCGGGCGTGGAGCGGGTCGTGACGACAGAGATCCGCCCCGACACGGTCAGGTGCCGGATCCGCTCCCAAGGCGTGGTGGTCGAGCTCGATGCGCCGACGCTGGATCGGCTGAGTGCGGCAGAGAGGCGCCGGCTCAGCTTGCTCATTTCGAAGCAGTTGCACGAGCCTTCAGGAACCGCCATCGCATTCCAGAATTACCGCAACGCCAGCGCATCAGGAACCGCCATAGCATTCGAGAGCTACCGCAACGGCAGCGCGTTCCTGCCGGAGCACAACGGATGAACAGGGATACCGCGGCGGACGTGCAGCTCGACTTCGACCGCCCGTGGCGCACCGGGCTCGAGGAGGCGGTGTTTGCGGAAGGCAAGAGTTCGGCGCAGCTGGAGACGATTCTCGGGATGGCGCGCGAGCGCGGCGCCCGCCTCTTGTTGACGCGGCTCAGCGCGGAGAAACGCGCCTCGCTGGCAACCGCTTGGTCGCCGCACCTCGAATACTGCGCCGAGTCCCGGTGCGCGTTTTTCGGTCCCGTGCCGGACATCGACGACAAGCCGCCCGAGGTGGCTATCGTCGTGGCCGGCAGTTCCGACGTGAGCGTGGCCCGCGAGGCGGAGAGAACCCTGGAGTACAACGGCGTTGCGAGTCGACGGTTCGTCGACGTGGGTGTCGCGGGCTTGTGGCGGCTCGCCCAACGGATCGATGAAATCAGCCGCTTTCCGGTCGTGATCGCCGTCGCCGGCATGGACGCGGCGCTGCCGACCGTGCTCGGCGGTCTAGTCCCCGGCGTCATCGTGGCCGTCCCCACCTCGGTGGGGTATGGCGTCGCGGCCGGCGGATACACCGCACTGAATGCCATTCTGGCGAGTTGTGCGTCCGGAATCTCGGTGGTCAATATAGACAATGGCTATGGCGCGGCCTGCGTGGCCCTAAGAGTTCTGAAGGCTGCCGCCAACGTCACCGCGTCTGCCAACGCCCACCACAGCCCCGCTGCCAATGCCAACGCCAGCCCTGCTGCCAACGCCAGCGCCGCCGCCACTACCCGCACCAACGTCACTTCGCAGCGCGACGCCGATCGGCGTCCCTCTTTCACCCTCAACAACGCATAGGAGCCCTCATGGAGCGCCGAAGTTTTCTCATGTCCGGAATTGCCGGGGCCGGAATTGCAACTGCAGTCGCCACCCGTGCTGGCGCCGCATCCACGCCACCCGCTCGCGCTGCGGCTGCGCCAGCCGGTGGCGCTGCGGCAGCGATACCCGCCGGTGCCGCGGCAGCAGCACCCCACGGAGTCAATTCCGACGGCACGTCGGTGTCACTCGACCCTCGCGATCTACCGCGGGTGAGCGATGCCGGCGAACGGCGCGGGGACATGCTCTTCCGGATGCTCGGGTCTACGGGAGAACGCGTGTCGTTGATCGGCATGGGCGGCGCTCACTTGAGCCGAAAACCGATGACCGAGGAGTCGGCGGGCAAGCTGATTCACGCTGCCTTGGATCGAGGCATCAACTTCCTCGACAACAGCTGGGACTACGGCCACGGCAACAGCGAAAAATGGATGGGCACCGCGCTCGCCCAAGGCGGCTATCGCCGCAAGGCGTTCCTGATGACCAAGATCGACGGCCGGACCAAGGAGGCCGCCAATTCGCAGCTGAATGAATCGCTGACGCGATTGAAAACCGACCACATCGATCTGGTGCAATTCCACGAAATTCTGCGCTTCGACGATCCGGACCGGATTTTCACCGAGGGCGGCGCACTCGAAGCGCTGGTGGCGGCCCGCCAGGCCGGCAAGATCCGCTACATCGGTTTCACCGGCCACAAGGATCCGCGCGTGCATTTGTACATGCTGGAGGTCGCCAAACGTAATAACTTTGTTTTCGACAGCGTGCAGATGCCGCTGAATGTCATGGACGCCCATTTCCGCTCCTTCTCGCACCTGGTGGTGCCGGAACTTGTGGAAAAGAAAATCGGCATCCTCGGCATGAAGACCATGGGCGATGGGGTGATTTTGAAAAGCGGTGCGCCGGTGACTGCGATCGAATGCCTGCACTACGCCATGAATCTACCCACCTCGGTGGTCATCACGGGCATCGACAGCGACAAGATCCTCGATCAGGCATTCGAAGCGGTGCGAACCTTCAAGCCGATGAGCGCCGATGACGTGGCGGCCTTGGTGGACAAGACCAAGACATACGCGGCAACGGGCAAGTACGAGTTCTTCAAGACCTCGAGCCATTTCGATACCACGGCGAAGCATGCCGATTGGCTTGGCGAGGATTCAACGCTCGTGCAACAGCTGGGTCCTCCCACCGGTTGAACCGCAACGGTGAAAGTCGGCCTACGTTTTAACTCGAACGGTGAGTCCGCCCAGCGTGCAACGGCATCCGCCCGCCGGTTGAACTGCAATGCAGGGCGGCCCGCGGGCTCAACTGCAACAGCTGGGTCCGCGCGCGGGCTGAACGAGCCGTAACGGGATCAAGGGGACGCCGGAAGGCGCGCCGACAATTGCGGGGCGCCGGGTGTGCCCGATTCGCCCCCGCCTGCTGCAGTCGCAGGCGATGTCGCCGAGATGCGCCAGACGGTGTTGCCGGTGTCATCGGCGATCAAAAGCGCACCTTTGCCGTCCACGGCGAGTCCGACCGGCCTGCCGCGCGCCTTGTCGCCGTCGACCAGAAACCCGGTAACCACAGGCTCCGGTGGTCCCGCCGGCCGGCCATTGGCGAACGGAATGTAGACGACCTGGTAGCCATTGAGGATGGCGCGGTCCCAGCTGCCGTGCTCGCCGACGAAGGCGCCGCCGCGATAGTGCGCCGGCAGGCCGGTGCCTGAATAGAACACCAGCCCCAGCGGCGCGACGTGCGAGCTCAGCGCATAGTCCGGCGCGATCGCCTTGGCGACCAGGTCCGGCCGCTGCGGTTGCACGCGCGGATCGACATGCTGCCCGTAGTAGCTGTACGGCCAGCCATAAAAGGCGCCGTCGCGCACCGACGTCAGATAATCCGGCACCAGATCCGGGCCGAGCTCGTCGCGCTCGTTGATGACCGCCCAGAGCGTGTGGGTCTGAGGCTCGAACTGCAGCCCGTTCGGATTGCGCAACCCGGTGGCGTATTCACGATGTGCGCCGGTGGCGCGGTTGATCTCCCAGATCGCCGCGCGGCCCACCTCGGCCTGAATGCCGTTCTCCGTGATGTTGCTGTTGGAGCCGACGCCTGCATAGAGCATGGATCCATCGGGGCTCGCGGTCAGACTCTTGGTCCAGTGATGGTCGATCGGCCCGCCGGGTAGTTCGCACAACGTGACGCCGGGATCGGTTATTTGGGTTTGTCCCATGCTGTAGGAATAGCGCACCACCGCATCGGTGTTGGCCACGTACAGGTCGTTGCCGACCAGCACCACGCCAAAGGGCGAGTGGAGATGATCGAGGAACACGGTTTCCAGGTCCGGGAGGCCGCTGCCATGCGAGTCGCGAAACAGCAGGATGCGTTGCCCGGGCTGGGTGCGGGAGTGCGCCATCTTCTCGACCCAGTTCATGACCAGTTCCTTCGGCCGGCTGACCGGCCCCGGCGGCCCGCCGGTCTCGACCACCAGGACATCGCCGTTCGGCAGCACGTACAGCGAGCGGGGGTTCGCAAGGCCGGTGGCGAACGCCTGCACGGTCAAGCCTTCCGGAACCGTGGGTGTCGCGCCGTTCCAGCCCACCACCTTGGCGACATGCATCGGCGGCAACAGATACTGATGGATCGGCGGCAGATAGGGCTTCGAGCCCGTCTGGAGGCTGGGGTCCATCGGTGCAGGACCGCACCCGACCAACGCGAGCAGCATCGCAATCCCGGCAGACCCCAGCGACATTTTCATGCCTGCGCCGCGTGGCGCACGCCCCCGCCGGAACGCTGCCATGCGCAGCCACTTCATGCCCGCTTCCGCCGGCGGTCGCCGATGCCGTGGCGGCGCACCAAGGCCCATCAGCCATTTCATGACTGCTCCCGCTGGCGCACGCCCACGCCGTGACGATGCACCAAGGCCCAGCCATTCCAGCCGGTCACCAATAGAATTGCCACAATCAGCGCCGACAGGATCAAGCCGGACGGAACCACCGACGTATAGGCATCACGCGTGTGGATCAAGCAGTCGAAGATTGCGAGGATGAGTACCGTGACGTTGCCGAGGCCGTGAATCCGCGCGGCGGGCAGCCCGCGTATGCGCGGATCGCCGAACAAGTCGATCACTCCCGCCGGTGCGGCAATCAGCGATACGACCAGCCCTACGATCAGCAGCCATGCGGACGTGTCCGCCCACAGCATCGCCGCGGTACGCCAATAGGCGATGTCCGTGATCAGAGTGGCGCCGAAGCAGACGAGCGGAATCGGGACCAGCATGGCATGCAGAGGAATGCCGCCGAGTCTCACGGTCGAGCGCGGGTTGGGTGTCGACCTCGACCCTTCGTCACGCGAGGCCGACTGCGACGGCGCGTCATGCAAGGCAGGGCGGCCCCCGCTCACGTCCCGGGCGCGTCGCGCTGAGGCGATCAATCGAGGTTTGGGCGGTGTGCTTCGCATGGCAGTCAAGCTCGCAACTCGGCAGGCAGAGCCGGTTTTTCGTTCGCGTCGACCAACGCTTCGAGGACGGCCGCGCGCGGCGAGTGCAGCGTGGCACGGATGGCCGCAGCCACTTCCGCCGGGTGCGTACACTTGAAGCCATCGGCACCGCACGCCCTGGCAAACGCGCTGAAATCGATCGGCGCCAGGTCGCAGCCGTAGCTGGGATTGCCGAGTTCTTCCTGCTCGAACAGGACTTCGGCGAGCGCATTGTTCTTCAAGAGGATGATTTTCACGGGCAGGTCGTACTTCACGGCGGTGACCAGTTCGCCCATGAGTTGCGTGAAACCCCCATCGCCCACCACGGCGACCGACTGGCGATTCGGAAACGCCAGTTGCGCCGCAATCGCGAACGGCAGTCCGGGCCCCATGGTGGCGAGCATTCCGGTGCCTGTGAGTTTCTGCTGCGCCTTGAGCTCGATGATGCGTGCCGCAAAATGAGTATTGGCGCCACAGTCGAGCGAGATCACCGCATCCGGCGCCAGCTGGTTGCTCAATTCGCGCATCACCATCTGCGGGCGCAGCGGTGAGCGTGCGGTCGCGCAGACTCGATCCAGGAGGGCGCGCCATTCGCGCATGCGGCTTTGGGCATCGCTCAGGAATGCGCCGTCTTTGGCATTCACCAGCGGCAGCAACGCCGCCACCGTCGCCTTGACATCGGAGACCAGCGCGACTTCGACGGGGTAGCGGATCCCGATGTGCTCGGGTTTGAGATCGATCTGAATGGCCCGCGCTTGGCCCGGCTTGGGATACGAATTCACCCAGGGCATGTTGGAACCCAAGATCAGCAGGGTGTCGCAGGCACGCATGACGTACTCGGACGGCACGGTACCCAGATGGCCGATGCCGCCCGTGGTGTACGGCGAGTCATCCGCCAGAACGCCCTTCCCGAGCAGGGCCTTTGCGACCGGAGCGTTCAACTTCATCGCGAGCTGGGTGACTTCCTCGCGCGCACCGAGGGCCCCTTGACCCACCAGGATGGCAACGCGTTGCCCGGCGTTGATCAGCGCGGCGGCGCGCTGCAGGCATGCGGCGTCGGGCACCGGGTGCGAAAATGCCAGGGAATCGAGCGTTCGCAGTCCATGGTTTTCCATGGACGGCTTGTCCGCCGAGAGCTTCATGGCCTGGGTGTCTTTGGCGATGGTCAGATGCGCCACGCCGCGCCCGCCCAAGGCGGAACGGCACGCGAGATTCCCGACGATGCCCGCGTGGATCGGGCCGGTGACGGCTATGTTGTAGGGCGCGACGTCCCGCATCAGGGCCTGGGTGTCCACGGCCTGCATGAAATGCGTGCCGCCGAGATCGTGAAAAGTACTGCCGGTGATGGCGAGCACCGGGGTCGAGTCCATCTTGGCGTCGTACAGTCCGTTCATCAGATGCACCGCGCCGGGGCCGGTGGTCGCAAGGCACACGCCGAGTTTGCCGGTATGCTTGGCGTAGCCGGAGGCCATGAAGCCAGCCGCCTCTTCGTGCCGGACCGCGATGAATCGGATCTCGTCTTGGCGCTTGCGCAACGCTTCGATGAGGGAATTGATGCCGTCTCCCACGATGCCGAAGACGAACTGCACGTCCCAGCGGATCAGCGTGTCGATGAGAATGTCGGCGGTGTTGAGTTCGCCGGCATCGGGACGCCCAGCCGAAGTCCTCGGGACGGGGCTGGGCGTGTCGGCGGATGTGGCGGCTGCGGTGCCCATCCCGCCCATGAGTCCCACACCCAAGGCGCCCGCCGCCTGCAGAATGCCGCGGCGGGTCGGCGATGCGGTCGGATCGGTGCCGATGGCAATCTCCTGAAATCTTAATTGACGCCTAGCCTAGGCCCAGGCGGCGTAGGGCGTGTCAGCCATACCCCCTCGCCGGGGCGGCACGACGGGTGCACATGAAGTCGGTCAAATCCGACTGCGGGGGTGTAGGACGCGGCCAGCACCTCAAGAGGGGGAAGGGCCTATGCTGCCGGGCGCGGGTGTGGCGTAGGTTAACCCAGCTGTTCAAGGGAAATTAACAACATTGGTCAGACGTAATCGTCGCCAGCGGGGTCCATTTGAGGGGTTACAGAATCGCTTTGGTTGGCGCGGGACCTACCGCGATTTACGCTGTTCAAGCGTTGCTCGCACGAACGGCGCCGCCCGCCGTCATTACCATATTTGAGCGTCAACGCCGCGCCGGCCAGGGTACGCCGTATAGCGCAAACTGGGCGGATCCGATGATGCTCGCGAATATTGCCAGCATTGAGATACCTCCATTGCCGCAGCGGTTGACCGATTGGTTGAGAAACGAAACAAATGAGCGACTCGCGTCTCTTGGAATCGCGCGCGAGGACATCGACGATCGTGCATTTTATTCAAGGTTGGCATTGGGTGAATACCTCTCGGCGCAGTTTTGGGCGCTCGTGCATCGAGCCCGCTCCATGGGCATCGAGATTGATGTTCGCACCCGGTCGACAGTCACCGACGTGCGCATCACGGGAGAGCAGATCACAGTAACGGTAACCGATTCACGCAAGATAGCCACAAATTGCCTTTTCGACTACGTCATCCTCGCGACAGGTCATCAATGGCCCTCGGATCCAGAAATACGCCCCGGCTACTTCACGAGTCCCTGGCCCGCGAGCGCCTTGGCACGCATTCACAATTGTGCCGTGGGAATTCGCGGAACATCGTTGAGCGCGATCGATGCCGCGGTTGCGCTCGCCAATCACCATGGAGAATTCGTCCCGACGGACGGTGATGAACTTGAGTATCGAGCGAACCAGGGAACGGAGAATTTCGCGATCACCATGTTCTCACGCAAAGGCGTTTTGCCCGAAGCAGACTTCTACCACCCCATTCCATACGAGCCGCTGGCGATCTGCAATGCAGAGACGATCGAGCAGTTGATCGCGCGGTGCGGCCCGGAGGGTTTGCTCGATGCGGCGTTCGAACTTTTTCGTCAAGAACTGACGCAGGCGGATTCGGATTACGCCGAAGCTCTGGGCCCCCCCGCTCAGACGCTGGAGGAATTCTGCGACGCCTATTTCGAGAAGCGGGCACAGGCGGATCCATTCGTTTGGGCACAGCACAATCTCGAAGAATCGGTCAGAAACGCCGGGCTCAAGTTCACCGTGAAATGGCGTTACGCGATATTGAGGATGCACGAGGTATTCGGCCTGCTTGCGCCCCACTTGAGCGATCTTGATTTTACGCGGTTCAACGACACCTTGAAGACGGTGTTCGTGGACAACTACGCCACCGTGCCCCATGAATCGATTCGGCGCTTGCTGGCATTGCATGGCGCGGGAAAACTCGTGGTCACCAAATTGGAAGCTGGGGCGCGCGTCGACACATGGTCATCGAGCGGAGGCGCGGTATTGCAGGATACGAGGAGTCGCGTGCACTTCCCTGCCTTCATTGAGGCGATGGGTCAGCAGGTATCAAGCGCGAAGGATTTCCCGTTTCCATCTTTACGCCGGCAGGGCGTCATTCAGGATGTGAAAACCGAGGGCCAAATCGAAGCCAAGCGTGGCATCGCCGTTGACGGTAGCTTTCATCCAATCTCCGCGTGTGAGCCTTCTGACCGCTTGTTCTGTTTGAGCCTGCCATTTCTATTGGGCCAGCACCCGTTCGCGCAAGGTATCACGAGTTCCGCGGAGATGGCGGAAGTGGTCGCTGATGCCATCGAAGCTGCCGAGAACAGGGGTTCAAACACGAGCAAAGACGCGATTCCATTGAGCACGATGCCGTGCGGATCTCCAGCGGGTCAGTGCGCGTGAACGACCCGATGCTCGTCATCGCTGCGATGCTACGATCTTCCGCAACGCTATCCATGGGAGCGAGTCGACGACGATATTGCTGTTTGCCCCACGCCATCAGGCATGCCCGTCATCGGGGGGCGGACCGCGAAATGCGTCGCGGCGCGATACCGCCGGCAAGCTGACTGGTTTGCCGGTTTGCGCGCTTTGATAGATCGCGGCCATCACCACCTGGTCTTGTAGGCCTTCCTCCCCGGGCGTGCGCGGCTCAACATTGTTGCGCACGCACAAGGCCATGTGATCCATCTCGAGACTGAACTGATTTTTCACACCGAGGTTCAATTCGATTCTCGCTTCCGCTTGCCCATCGCGACGTGAGATGTAGAGCTTCTGACCCTCATAGCCAAAAGCGTTCGCGATCTCGGCGCTGGCCTTCGAACCGAGCACCCGAAAATTGCGCTGCTCATGCAAACTGTAGCTCGAGGCGCAATTGGCGAGAATTCCTGAGGGGAAGCGCAGCACGAAACTTACCGTGGCTTCGACTTCCTTGAAGCGCGGATCGTGCTCGGGGGAATGGATATTGGCAATCACCTCGATGGGTTCCTCGCCCAACAAGGCCCGCGTCGTGTTGAGACAGTACAAGCCGACGTCGGGCAACGAGCCGCCGCCCGCGAGCTTTTTGATCTGACGCCACTGCGTCGGATCACCTTGATTCTGGGTATTGATGGCATCGATCACTTGAATATCGCCAAGCTCCCCGCTGCGAGCGCGCTTGGCGAGCTCACGGTTGTTGACTTCGTACTGGCAGCGATACGCGATCATCAATTTGCGGTCGGCGGCGCGACACGCCTCGATCATCTCGCGTGCCTCATCCGGGCTCGTCGCCATGGGTTTCTCGCAGAGCACATGCTTATCCGCTTGCGCTGCCCTGACGACTGCGTCCCGGTGCAAGGCATTGGGGAGAACGACATACACCACCTGAACGGCGGCGTTGCTGCGAAGTCGCGCCATCTCCTCGTAACTGTAACAGGCTTCTTTTGGAACACCGTACTGGGCCGCAATGACGCGCATCTTTTCCGGGTCCCCGCTCACCAAGCCCGTCAAGCGGGCGTGCTTGCATTGCCCGAAGGCCGGCAAGATGTTCTGTAAGGCCAATCGCCCCAGGCCGACGACGGCAAAGCCCACTCGTTGCCCGGGGATGTCCGGATTGGGAGGGGGACTGCCCGGCTGTTCCGTCGGAGCGTCGATGGCTGGAAAGGATACCGTTGCACCGGACACCTCGCCTTCATCCACCCGCGTCGGGCTGCCGGCCTCTGTGGCGGCCATCCCGTGTGCGGCATATAGCGACGTCGCAATTCCCACGCTACCGGCCAATAATTGTCGACGGGTCTGGTCGAATTCGCTGGGCATCGGCTTCGCTCCGCGTTGGGGCCTGGGGCGTCGATCAACGCGCTTTATGCGAGGCCTTCCTGGAAGCCTGTTTGGCTTTCGCCGGACGGCGCTGTCTTTTTACACGTGCCGAAGCAGTTTGTGGCTTGCCGGCCACGTGGTGGTCGGTCCGGCCGCCTTCGTCGTCCGCGTCATTGCCCCTGACCCCCGTTGTGATCGGCGGCGCACCCGCATTCGCGAAGAGTTCGGCTTTTCTTTTGATCAGGGCGGCACCGAGCGACAGGGTGTCGATTCCCGAGCCCTTGGCCTGCGGAAACATGCTGCCCTCTTCCTCTTCGACGTGGTGGTCGATTTGTTCACCAAGCACCGTCACCTTGGCGTCGTAAAGATCATCATCTGGATGGGCCGCCTGCAGTTGTGCGATCAACTGCTTCGCCCCCGCATGTTCTACGAGAGCCTCATCCATCAGGTCGTCGTCTTCGATCGCCCTGCGTACCGCAGGGTAGAAAAGCTCCTCCTCGATGGCGGTATGGACGGTAAGCTCCCGGCAGATTTGCGCCACCAGGGACGATTTCGCCTCGTCACTGCCATGCTCCTTCAGGGCATCAAATTCCGCAAAGAGCCTGGCGACCCGATGGTGATCTGCCATCAACAGTTCCACTGCGTCTTGGCCCGGGGCTCGTTCCATTGCCGTCTTGTGCTTTGAAGCCATGATCTACCTTTTCTGTTTGTGATCGATCTGAATACTTAGATGAGTGGCGGATCGGTGTCGCGCTCGGGGTGGCGATGTCTTGCGATGGCGGTGATAAATCTCGTCGCCGCCGAGTCGTAACCGCCGGGTTCCGCGACTAATAGGCCGGGGTCGGGCTCGCCGGAAGGGAGCACCTCAAAGATGCCGGCCTTCTTCAGTAATTTGGATGCGGCACCGAGCACCAGAATGGATTTGCAATGGCGGTACTGGTCTTTCAGGAATTCGAGTGTGTGACCATCCTTCGAGAGGCGCTCAACGGCGTCGATGCCGTCCGGCAGCACCAGCGCGTCGAACAGCACTGGCGGGGAGTTCTCGAGGGTCGCATCCACTTCGAACGCGGCGCCTTCGGTGCTCGCCAACCTTCCCAGCCGATTACTGAGAAGACGGGTGACGGCACCGGCCTCAGTGAGCGCAAACACGATGTTCGCTATGGAGCCTCCCTCGACGCCTTCAGCAACCAGAATGGCGACTCTCCGCGTGGCAATCCCGCCGGCGCCGGGTAGAGCCATCAGCGATAGCGCCGGCGAGGACGAAATCTCGGCGGTTGGTATCTTTTCGATAGCCCGCGGCATCGGATCGGGCAGCTCCAGACCGAGATCGTGGGCCAGTTCTGCGGCGAGTTCCTCAGAGACGTTCCGAATTCCCGATACCATCCGCTCGCGGATTGCAGGGACGGTGACCTTGCTCAATTCGAAGCGAAACGCATTCTTGATGTGCGCCCGCTCGACCGGCGTCTGGCTTTCGAAAAACAGGGTGGCTTGATTGTAGTGTTCGGCAAATTTTTCTGGCTTGCCGCGGACTTTATCAACCGGAGCGTTGTCACTCTCGATGGCCTTCGGAAAAGAAACGAAGCCTTTCATGCCCGCTTGGAACGGGCAGCCTCCTCCCAGCGAGTTGGGTTCGTAGGCCACGCGCCCGCGTGCGATGGCCTGGCGATGCAGACCATCACGCTGATTATTGTGAACGGCAGCAACCGGCGAATTGATGGGAATCTCGTGGAAATTGGCTCCGCCAAGGCGGCTGATTTGCGTGTCGAGATACGAGTGATGACGGCCCTGCAGAAGCGGGTCGTTGCTGAAGTCGATCCCTGGAACGACATGAGCGGTGCAGAAGGCGACCTGTTCGGTTTCAGCGAAAAAATTGTCAGGATTGCGATTGAGCACCATGCGCCCAACCGGGGTCACCGGCACCATCTCTTCCGGCACGAGTTTCGTGGAATCCAACACATCGAAGCTGAAGGCCTCCGCCTGGTCTTCCGTGAATAGTTGGACTCCGAGTTCCCATTCCGGGTAATTGCCAGACTCGATCGCTTCCCATAAATCACGCCGGTGAAAGTCGGGGTCCGCCCCCATGAGCTTCACCGCCTCGTCCCAGACCAGCGAATGAGTACCGAGCAGCGGCTTCCAGTGGAACTTACAGAAAACGGACTTTCCGGCTTCATTAACCAGTCGGAAGGTGTGGACGCCGAACCCTTGCATCATGCGCAAACTGCGCGGGATGGCCCGATCGGACATGATCCACATCAACATATGGGTGGATTCCGGCATGAGCGAGGCGAAGTCCCAGAACGTGTCGTGGGCAGTCGCGGCTTGCGGAATCTGATTATTCGGCTCAGGCTTTGCCGCATGAATCAGGTCGGGAAACTTGATGGCATCCTGGATGAAAAACACCGGGATGTTATTGCCGACCAAGTCCCAATTGCCCTCATCCGTATAAAACTTGACCGCGAAGCCTCGAACATCGCGCGCCGTGTCCGCCGAGCCGCGCTCACCGGCGACGGTCGAGAAGCGGACGAATACGGGAGTGATCTTACCTTTCTCCGCAAACGGCGCCGCTTTGGTGTATTTGGTCAAGGGTGCATAGCTTTCAAAATAGCCGTGCGCGCCTGAGCCGCGGGCATGAACGATCCGCTCGGGGATTCGCTCATGGTCGAAGTGCGTGATTTTCTCGCGCAAGATGACGTCTTCAAGAAGCGTCGGACCGCGCAGCCCGGCTTTTAGCGAGTTCTGGTTATCCGCAATGGGAACGCCCTGATTCGTCGTGAGCATTTGACCGGCATCGTTCACGCGCTTGGCCGTTAGCGCACCGTCGAGCGCCACCGGTCGTAACGCAGGCGCGCCTGTCTTGGTGGAATCATTGCCCTCGCTCAAGGAGGATGCTCCCGTCTGCGGCGAAGGCATCTTCGATGAAACCCCCTCCTGCGGTGCGACCGCACGCTCGTATCCATACTCGCCCCGCTTGTTCTCGTTGAATGGCATCGCTGCCGCCAGCGACGCTTCCTCGGCGGCATGTTCCGCCATGGCGGTCAGGGGCGAGCCCGGGTGCGTCGGCCCGCTGGCGGTCGTTCCCGCGCCCGTCGGGCTACTTCTTGACTTGGATATCACAAATTCTCCTGCGTAACTATCATGCCGCGTCTGAACTACGACGCCGAGTCCAAACCTGGATCGCGGAGCGGCGGCCCACAACGCATCCCGTCTCAATCAGGTCGTGAGACGACTGATGCGAAATCGGGTTTCATCTATGCTGCTGAGTTGCCACTCGCTGCGTGAAGGCTACGCGGAGATTCCCCGAGCGTTAAGCGCCAACCGACATGATCTGGTATAGGAATATTCCTTCACCCGTTGTGGGGGCCAAGGCCAGCGGCGCGCGGCACCGGCTCGCGGCGCCACCAGCAACTTGCAGGATGGGCGCTATATTTTTACGCGTCTGGGGATGTACGTTTGCCGCAACCACCTCACACAGGAAGTCGGAACTCGACAGCCATGACATCGTGATCGCCGAGGGCCTGCCGGACGAGAGCTATCTGGACTACGGGGCGCCCTGACCGCGGTCAGGATCCACAAAAATGGCGCCAACGGAATTTCAGCGACGCTCGGCGTTCCGTTGTCGCGACAACGCAGCCGTAATCACATGCTTCGGGGGCCGCTTTCACTACTGCTTGGACGCTTGCGCAGCCTGTGCGTCGTGTCCCGCCCAGGCTTCGTTGAGAATGTAGGCCTGGATTGCCTTCAGCTCCTCGGGGGTTATATTGGGGAAGTTCGGCATGCCCTTGCTTCTCCGCAATCCGCCAATCACGATGGCAGCGAGTTGCTCATGGGTCTCCGCCGACGCCATGCGGAGATCCGCTATCGAAGAGCCTGCACCTTCTACGCCGCTGCCGTGACAGTCGATGCATCCCTCTGCCTCGTAGAAGACGCCGCCTTTCTTCGCCAGATCCTGCGGCGCGCGAGGCAGCGGTGGTTCCGGGATCACGGCGGCTGACGTGGTCGGTACTGTTCCTGTCGCACCCAATTTGAATGCAAGAAGACGCGACGGGCTTCTAACCTGCGGCAAACTGGAATAGCGCGCCACATAATTTCCGAGGATCGAGGAGCCTGCGTTCCCAGCTGAGACGAGAATCACCTGCTCGCCGTCAATCTGCACCGTGGTCGGGGCCGCGGCGATCGCGCCCCGTGCATCGAACGACCAGAGTCGTGCTCCAGTATCCGCGGCACACGCTTCGAGCTTCCCGTCAGCCGTGCCCTGGAATACGAGGTTACCCGCGGTCGATAGCAGGCCGCCGTTGATTGCCAGCGCGCGCGGTATGCGCCATCGCGCTGTTTGTGTTGCCGGATCCCATGCCACCAGCTCACCGCGGGCCGTCCATTTCCGGTCCCCCTTCGAGCCGTACAGCACATCGAACTCCGTGCCGCCAATCAAGGCATTCGGATTGCTCTTGATGAGCGTGGGAATCACGAGTGCCGGTATGTATACAAGCCCGGTCGTGGGATTGAAGGCCATTGCCTGCCAGTTGTGTGCACCCACCGGGCCCGGCGACACGACCACGGCACGGTCGGGATGTTCCCAATAGCGAGCCTCCGGCAAGGTTTCTGCTCGCCCAGTATCGGGATTGATACGCGATGCCCAATTGACCGGCGTGTAGTTGTTGGCCGACAGGAACCGTCCGCTCTTCGCATCCAGAACGTAAAAGAAGCCGTTCTTCGGGGCTGTCATGACGAC
>Ga0209611_10007410_pt1 | contig 17591 bp, 18 predicted proteins | sample S1TSphgellanicum_3_FD_187693 | JGI IMG/M metagenome (GOLD analysis project Ga0209611, IMG submission 187693) | Host-associated microbial communities from peat moss isolated from Minnesota, USA - S1T2_Fc - Sphagnum magellanicum MG (SPAdes) (version 2) | ecosystem: Host-associated > Plants > Peat...
TTTGTTTTGCTTCATCGGGTTGCAACTCCTACTTCATCATTAATTGTTCTTGTTTTTTTGGTGTGATTAGGTTTGTTTTGCCATTGTATTGCACTAGGAGCTTCACCTATATAAAGCCTTGTCCGATTTTTTTCCGCCATCATCATTTTAAAGAAGTTATTTTTAATTAATTGAATAAAGTGGAAAGAAATAAAGAAAATTAAAATGAAAACGATTAAAACTAATTAAAGAAAATTAAAAATTTTAAATCAACTTAAAATCGAAAAAAACAAAATGAATCTTAATATATTAATTCACTTGGTCAGTCAGTCAGTAAGTGACAAGGCTTGGGAAGGGGGTTTTGTGTTCTCGCGAGCTCAGCGTTGTAGGCAGGACGGTGGCAGCGGATTTTGAATGAAGGTGGGCCAGCACGGGCGGGCTGGGCACGAGAGAGGGGCAGGCCAGGGAGATTGGGTTTTAACCGAAGGCTCTGGTAACAGAATTGGTTACCAAGGTGAAGCCAAATATGAACTCAAGTTCAGGTTCATCCACAACTAAGTGGATGGATGGTGCGCCGGTGGGTGTTGAATCACTCTGGCCCAGTGTGATCCAATGGAAACCGGTGTTTAGCAGCAATTGGAAAAATATAAAGAATCGTCGGTTCCATTTTTAAGTTCATTGATTTTTTGAGAACCGTGAGTATGAATGGTAAAAACCACCTTTTTAATAACCCACTAATGGTGGTTGGTTCCAGTGTTGGTTTCGGTTCTTTGAAATTTTTTCCCCATAATCAAATAATCACCGGTTTCGGTTCTTTCAAAAGAAGAACCAGAGGTTTTACGAAAGAACCGGTAAAAAAGCGCACTGGTTCTTAGACTTTTTTTTTTTTTCCTGAAAATTTGGGAATCGTGGTTATATAGCCACACCGATTGTTTGAAAATTTTAAAAAGTGGCCGCTAGGTGAGTGGTGCATACCCGGTATGATAACCGGAGGGCATCTTTCATTCATTCATTCATTCACAGAAGCGCCCCACAGTGATGGGAAAGCATGCGTTCGTGCCCTATCGGGTACGATGGGAACGTACTTTCTTTTCCTACGTGGCGGAACGGGCCATTCTAAGAAATAACTGACATAGTAATTTTGACGAGGAATTTCCCATGACTTTCTGAAATGGCAGAATGTCGTTGAGCTTTAGGGTTTCAGGGGTCGTCATTAGGGTTTCAAATTGCCATCGCTGCTTCTCGCACCACCAAGCTCCAAGCAGAACCGAAAGTGGAAGATAAGTGCAGTAGGTGAAGGGGGAGGAGGAGGAGTGGGGGAATAGAAAGAGAAATAGAGACAAAGAGGTAGAGAGAGATTTTTGTGAAGACATGGCCCGAAATGAGAAGAAAGTGCAGTCCATGTTGAGTAGGTTTCTGCAGGCCAAGAATGAGGAGAAGAAGAAGCCGAAGGAGAGACGGCTGTTTCTTGCGTCTGAGTGTAGAGACCTGGCCGATGCTGACAAATGGAGACAGCAAATCATCTGAGAAATAGGACGTAAAGTCATGGATATTCAGAATCCGGGCCTGGGAGGGCATCGTTTCCGTGACCTCAATGACGAAATCAACAAGCTGATTCGTGAGAAGGGGCACTGGGAAGTGAGGATCTTGGAGCTTGGAGGCTCGGATTATGCCAAAGTTGGCCCTAAAGTTATCGACAGTGAAGGCAAGGAGGTAAGCCACAAATCTCACAGCATCAGAGCTTTTCCCCCCCTTTTTTTATGTTTTTTTTTTCCTGACTACCTCTTCACTGGAAGGTTTTGAAAGTTAAAAATCTGTTTCTAAGTAGAGAGGACTTTACAGTAGAAAAATAAAGTTGAAATTGAAGCTGATTTGGTCATGATGAGTTTTGTAGAAAGTATTTAGGGTTAGGGTTTTATGAGAGTAGGGCTCTTCATTGCGAGATTTTGAAATCTAGAATATTATTTCCAAGACAAGAGGACTTTGCAGTAGAAAAAAGTGGAAATTGGAGTTGAATTTGGTCATGAAGAGTGTTATAGAAAGCATTTAGTTGGGGTTTCATGCGAACAAGGCTCTTCATTGGAAGGTTTTGAAAACAAGAAAACTGTTTCCAAATCAAAAGGATTTTCCAGTAGAAAATAGAAGCTGAAATTGGAGCAGAATTTGGTCATGAAGAGTTTTGTAGAAAACATTTAGGGTTAGGGTTTTACGAGACTAGGACTAAACCCAAAATGATCAAGAGAGACATACACACAACTTGAATCAAAATTGAACAAAAGAAAAGAAAGAAACATAAACCAAAAAGTGACAAACAAATGACTGATTGGATTCTCTTGATATTGAGAGAGAGCAGTGGATGTGGCAAATGGGAAGGGTATGGGATACAAGTACTTTGGTGTTGCAAAGCAACTGCCGAGAGTGAAAGAGCTTTTCGAATTGCCTCCAGAGCTGAAAAAGAAGCGCTCCAGATATGAAATGTACAAGTGAATTGATGCGGATTATTGTGGGTATCGGGATCATGAAGATGGATGTTATATTAATTCACTTGGTCAGTCAGTCAGTCAGTGACAGGGCTTGGGAAGGGGGTTTTGTGTTCCCGCGAGCTCAACGCTGTAGGTAGGACAGTGGCAGCGGATTCTGAATGAAGGTGGGCCAGCATGGGCAGGTTGGGCACGGGAGTGGGGCAGGCCGAAGGATCAGGTTTTGATCGGGGGCTCTGGAAGCTTCCGAGCCTCCTGGCAGATCTCTTTTCCTCTAAGGCTGTAGACCTCTCCACCGAACGAATTCCGGCAGTTGTAGCTGATGCACCAGTAGATTCAAGCCTAGGAGCAAAAGGCTAAAGAGATCCTCAACATCTACAGATTGTAATACCATATTGCCAGCAGCAGAACCAGCTGACCAACACTTCTTTTTTCCCACAGGGGGTTGGACCTTCCAAGTCCATTCAGGGCCCCTGGCTACCACCGCTCAGCCATCGGTGACGGTGCAGCTCACCTCCCTGAAGCTCCTCATGCACATCCTGCAAAACGCTGCGACTGCTGGAGCTGTGGTTGCTGTGAACGCCGCCTCCAGGAATAGGCTGTCTGCTGCTGACCGCCAACAGAACTATCTAGACCGCATGTCCACCGCAACCCGACAACAGCAGTGGGATCGCGACTACGAGCATCACACAAAGGCCTGTGCTCAGCTGACAGACCAGGAGTGGCAACAGCAGCGAGAGTGCAAGCAGCACGCAAAGGCCCATGCCCGGCTGATAGACCAGGAGCGGTAGTAGGAACGGCGCTGCAACCGCGAGCAGCAGGTGGAGGCCCATGCTTGGCTAACATACCAGCAACGGCGGGACCGCGACCGCGAGCGCCACTGGCAGGCGCGAGGTTAGCAAGATTTATACGCAGTAGCCTGCGTCCCCCTTTCAGAATTTGATGAAGCGAATGTTCCGGTGCTTGACATAGGGGGTAGGATAGCTGAGTGTCAGCATTGCCGAACTATGATTTGGCCTAATGAGGCTTCCCGGGGACACATAGACCTTTGTTGTGCTAAAGGCAGATCTTACAGGTGTGAGGCCCTCTTCCGCATTCCTCCTCCTCAACCATTGCAGGACCTGCTCACTTCTGAACCTGCCTTTGGTGCACGCTTCCCCCCTGCCACCGTATCTTTTCGCAAGCACATCCGGAAATACAATTCCTCCTTGCAGATGGCCTCCTTTGGCATTAACATCTAGTCACTCGCAGATGGGGTCAGTATGATTACCATAAGGGGCGTTGTGCATCATTTGCTGGGGCCATTGGCACCTCCTCAAGGGAGCCCCCATTAGTTTGCCCAACTGTATATCATAAACAATGCGGATGCTCAAGTTACTGCCCATTTTGTTGCTCTCGGTCAAGGCAACGTAAACCTGGACCGTTGCACTTTACAAGAGCTGCAGCATATGCTTTTGGGGAGCAATGTCTATGTTCAGCGCTTTGTGCAGGCCATGGATTTGCCCCTTCAAGACCTGGCTAACTATGAGATTGTCATTCGTGTTGATGGCAGCGTTGACCGCCGCCGCTACAACGCCCCCACATCCAGCGAGGTGTCTGGCCTGATGCCTGGTGAATGAATGGGGTGGCTACATGGCTGCTTTTTGGTGCCCCATTTTGTGTTGTTTTTTATGGTGTTGGCCGTCGTAATTGCTACGTTCCTCAACAACACGTTCCTTCCATCATCCAAGCAATTGTCCCAGCTGTGCATGATTTGTCTTCCTTTTTGTGCCTGCTCACAATCGATGGTGATAGCAATCCACGAGACATCAGGGCGCGGGCTAGGGGCTGGGGGTAATGGAGGATTAGTGATGCCCACTGTGCTTATGACCTTCTGCATTTTGTCCTATTACACCCACACGAAGAGCCTAGCTGGCACCCAAATATTATTGGCACTACCCCTGCGGTTGTGGATGGGCTAAGCTCTGAGGACGAGCAACATCAACCATCTAAAGATGAGCAGCAGCCTGATGCGAAGCCGGTAGTGGACCCCGGGCGTGGTGGAGGTAGGGGCAAGGGTAGGGGCAGGGGCCGTGGTAGGGGTAGGGGCCGAGGCAGAGGAGCTACCGCAGGGCGCATCGCTCACAAGGTTATTGTTAGGGAATACGTGGCTTACTTCATGCATGACCATAACCCTCCCGCCAACAGCACGTTCACTTATGGTAAGAGGCTATATCAAGAGTGGGTGGTTGACCAGTACTCCAAGGTTGAGGGGCAGCGGCTGCGGTGGGTGCGCCTCAACCAGACCACCCTGCGTGCTGACCAATATAAAAGAATGGTAGATGCCATGCAACAAGACGGGGCTAATAACATCAACTTTGGGCGCATGGTGGTCCTTCTAGCCACTTTTGCTGGTAGCCCCCGCCACATGAACCAGCTCTACCAGGATTCCATGGCCTTGGTCAGAAAGTTTGGGAAACCTGACCTATTCATAACCATGACGTGCAACCCAAATTGGCCAGAGATTTTGCATGAGCTGAGGCCTGGGGAGGAAGCCAACGACTACCCTGACTTGACATCCAGGGTGTTCAACATGAAGCTTAATGCCCTCCTCAAAAACCTTTTGCAGAATGGTGTTTTGGGCATTGCAGTGGCGGACATCCATGTGGTAGAATGGCAGAAGCGGGGCTTGCGCGCGGTCACATTTTGATCGTTCTACGCAGCCAGGAGAAGCCGCGTGACAACAGCGATTATGACCGGATCGTGTGTGCCGAGCTTCCAGACAAATCCACCCACCCCGAACTTTACAACATTGTGACATCTCGCATGTTGCATGGGCCCTGTGGGGCTTTACATCCCTCATGTGCTTGCATGGTGAATGGGGCTTGCAGCAACGGTTATCCCAAGACTTTCCAGCCCTAAACTGAGGACTCCACCGGCAGCTACCCAACCTACCAGCGACGGGACGATGGCATGACCTTCACCCACCCCACGTAAGTGTAGCTATTGGAAATTTGGCAAGTGAGTTGCTGTCCTGTGCACCTAACCATAAGTGTCTGTGTCTGAGTCTGCCTTGGAAACTCAGTTCTTCCAGATTCTTAGGCATCCCAAAATTCACCTCAAGCATGATGATGTGAAAGAAGGGCGAAGCCAAACCTGCGAGAAAGGGACCAAAACAGCTTAAAACCAGATGCTTCACATCATCATCACGTGGCGTCCTTTGGATGCCAAGGTGACTAACAACTTCTTGCTGTTGCCCCCTCCCCCTTGCAGCTCGGGCTTTGTCTTTGACAACCGTTGGGTTGTCCCGTACAACCCCTACCTGACTATGCGGTACTAGTGTCACATCAATGTTGAGGTCTGCAGCTCTATCACGGCTATGAAATACCTTTAAAAGTATGTTTACAAGGGTCACAACCGTGCTTTGGCAGTGGTGCAGCCGGAAGCTGGGGCTCTGCAGGTTGCAGCGCCTCAGGCGGCTATAGGTGGGGCCGATGGGAACAATGTGCCTATCGCCCGGGATGAAGTCCAAAATTACCTCAATGGGCGGTATGTCAGTGCCAGCGAAGCTTGCCATTGGCTTTTTGCCTTTGACTTGCACGACGTGCACCCCAATGTTTACCGTTTGGCTATTCATCTGCCTAATGAGCAGACCACTTACTTTCCTGAGGGGACCACGGTTGGGGAAGCCATGATGCACAACAACTCCACCACTTTGACTGGGTGGTGTGACTTCAACCGAAAGGCCAAATCTGAATACACGACTGTAGCCACTTTGGCTCACAACAGTAACGACCCTGCACTGCCATTGCCTACTGCGCTGACCACACTGTACCCTGGTTATCCCGAAATCGTTGTGTGGAACAAATCCAAAAAGGCGTGGCACCTCCGGAAAAGGGCAGCGGGGCGGCGGGGTGCAGGCCAAAACAATCATGTCACATTGGGAACTGTGGGGCGCATGTATTTTGTGCAACCCTTAGAGGGCGAACGTTATTATCTGCGAATTTTGCTTACCCACGTTGCAGGGGGCACATGCTTTGAGGACCTCAAAACTACCCACTTGCCCCACACGCCTACCACAGTTATGCACCCCACTTTTAAAACTGCCTGCCTTGCACATGGCTTGCTGCAAGATGATGCTAAATGGGACCAGTGCCTTTCAGGAGTTGTTAGCGTGCAACTGCCCAGAAGCTTGTGGCAGCTTTTTGCCAGCCTGTTGATTTTTAACAACGTCACCAATCTTGGGCGGCTGTGGGATAGGCATAAGGGAGCCCTTACGGAGGATTTCCTGCACCAAGCATGTTAGGTGAATGGCCAAAAAACCTCCACAAAGGAAGTGTATATTGCAAGCCTCCCTTTTGTTGGGTTGTGATGGTATAAGTTGTGCTCTGCTGTCTTCTTTGAACTGTTGCCTGGAAAGTTCTCTATTAAATGGCTCATTGTTGGATTCAATGTACCAAAAAGTTGATCCCTCAACATCATTCCGCACATTTCATTTAATGAGTCTTACCACATATTGGTGTTGCAAATCCCACTGGATTGCCTTTGCTGAACCTAAAGCCAAGCTCCTCCAAGTGGTGCCTAACAAGCTACTGGATCCTATTGCAGACCAAATTTCCTTGCCAGCTGTAAGCATGAATAACTGTGCCCTTCTGGATTATAACCCCCCCGCCCCCGATTGTGTCGCAAAAGTAACGCCCAATCGGCAGCTGGACTAGGCCATCCTTGACCAGGGCTTGCGAGAAGTGGAGCAACTGTTGCAGGCCCAAGGGGGGAAAACCCTAAAGGATTTTGAACTACCTATCCCTGCATAGCTGGCTGCCCCGAGGGACGCCGCTATATCCGAGGAGTGGGCCAGGTACAATGTGACATAGTAAGCTTAGCAGCTTGCTCGGGATGTGCCTTTGTTAAATCAGCACCAGCGCTCCATTTACGACAATGTCATTGACGTGGTCCATGACCCCACGGCAGTGGACAAAACCTTTTTTGTTGATGGGCTGGGAGGGGTTGGCAAGACTTTCCTCTATGGGTGCCTACTCAGCAGGGTCCGTTCTACTGGTGACATAGCGTTGTCGATGGCATCTTCTGGCATTGCAGCCTTACCTTTGGAGGGCGATTACACAGCTCACTCACGTTTCAAAATTTTCGTAGCAGGCCTTTGTGGCTCCTCTGCTTGCTATGTTCCCTTGAACAGTCCACAAGCGGCCTTGATTCGGGCTGCACGCCTCATTGTGTGGGATGAGGCACCCATGGCCCACAAGCATGTGTTTGAGGCTGTGAACCGCACGCTCCAGCATGTTATGGGTGTTGTTGACCCTGCCTTAAAGGACATGCTTTTTGGGGGCAAGGTTGTTGTCATGGGAGGTGATTTTAGGCAGATATTGCATGTGGTTCCCTGGGGCAGGAGAGGCCAGATTGTGGATGCTAGTCTCAAGAGGTCCGCAGTCCTTTGGCACCGTGTTAAAATGTGTCAGCTGCATGAAAACATGCGTGTTCAGAGGCTTTTGGCACAGGGCGGAGCTAATGTCACGGCCAATGCCCAACAACAGCAAGCTTGGGCAGACTACTTGCAATGCATTGGGGAGGGCACAGAGCAAGTCTTTCCTGAGGTTGGGGAGGAGGCTGTTTTGATCCCAGAAGACACGTGCTGCCAGGGTGACACCATTAATAGCGTGGTGGATGAAGTTTACGGCGACCTTGGCCACTTCACAGACTCGTAGTCACGCAATGAGCACATCATTCAGAGGGCCATTTTAACTCTTTTGAACGAGGACGTTGATAGCATCAACATCGCCATCATGAATCGGTTTGACCTCACCACACCTGACGGCACATCAGCATAGTGTCGCACGTACCACATCGTTGATTTTGTTGTGCAAGGCGAACAGAGAGGGGTTTACCCCACCGAATTTCTAAACTCCCTTAGCATGTCAGGGGTGCCACCCCACACTTTGACCCTGTAGGAAGGCTGCCCGGTGATTTTGCTACGGAATATGCCGGGCGGCCTTGCAAATGGCACTCGGCTTATTGTGGTCAAGTTGATGCAGCACATAATTAATGTTGAGATTGCCACAGGACCGAACAAAGGCAGGCGCGTTTTCATTCCCCGCCTCAATATCACTCCTTCTAACACAGAGAGGATGCCTTTTACTCTCCGCCAGCGGCAATTCCCGTTGCAGCTCGCATTTGCCATGACTATCAACAAGGCCCAGGGGTAAACACTGCAGACACTGGGGGTGCACCTGCCCAAGCCTGTTTTTTGCCACGGGCAGCTTTATGTGGCTTTCTCTCAGTGCGGCTCACGGCGGGGCGTCCGGGTGCTGGTCCGGGGTGGCAACAGGGTGGCTCTGAATGGGGCCCCTGCTGGCATTTACAACGGTAATGTGGTCTACTGCGAGGTGCTACAGTGATTCTTCTTGTGGGTATGGGGTTCTTTAGGGTCTCCTTTAGACTCCCAGTTTTTTTTCAGGGCTTGGGCTTTGGTTTCGTCCAAGGGGATGGGTTGGATTAGATTGCATTGGGGCTTTTATATATATCAGACATTCCCTCCATAGGATTTCCAGGCATGTAATGGATTTTAGATAAAGTGACCATGCAGGCTCATCCTAACGACTCATGCCTGTACCTGCAACCTCAAATGCAAATGTATCAGGAATGAATGTGATCATCAAGTGAAAAATCGCCAACTGTCATCACTGTTGCACTGCATCAGTGCCGTGCCGTGCCTTGCAGGCACAGGTTACCACTAGTTTCAAATTAAAATAAAAGCCTGGCGGGTACCTTCTAGCCTGCGGAAGTTTCTCTGACAACTTGCCAGAGATTTCAGGCAAGAGAGGCACAAAAAAATACAGAGAAAAAAAATCGGCAGTGCTTTACGTTGAGCAGTCTGCGCTCATAATGTTTTTCAATCCCGTTTCTTGTCTCCCTCCCTTTTAGGTCTCCATTCTGATTCTTTCAAGAGGTGTGTGTAATGGCTATGTCCAAGTTTTGCACATACCCTTTGTTTCAATCGATTGCTTTTGTGTCCAGGATTGTGTAGACGGTGTCAGGTGTTCTTTTCTTGGGTCGCCTCCCACTTGTGTATTTTCGTTTTTTTCGCGATAACTCTGTTGTTGTGCTTATTGCTGGCGATAGATTGGTCATGATAGGCCAGCAAGGGAAGAGACATAAAGGAAGGATGAGTTGCAATTAAACGGCAAATGAGTCAGGAAATCAAAAGAGAGGGATGGATGGATTACCAATAGAAGTAATCGGCAACATCCTGTCACATGTTGCGGACGTGAAGGACGTCGCGATGGCGTCATGGACATGTCGAAAATGGAGACTGGCATTACGCCACCATCTCCACACTTTGCAACTGAGGAGGATATCCAAAATAGAAGAGTTCAAATTTCTGTTGACAAACACAATCCTGCAGACAACGAGTCTTCAAAATTTTGCACATTTCTCACAATAATAGATTCGCAGCGGCAGTAGTGATCGCTTGGCTCTTGCATACTGGTGACTCTCTTTGTCATTTGACCTACCATGTGCCAAAGTCCACACTACATGTAAACGTGTCAGAGAGATGTGCGAGAATGAAGCATTTTCAAAGCTTGGATTTCAGTCCCTGTTTAACAGGTTACGCATTCGCAGCAAGTGCCACCGGATTTCGTATTTTGAGCATAGAACATGTGGACACTGAGTATTTTGACATTGGACAGAGTTACACAGGTTCTTGTCTGTACTTAGAAGAGGTTTAAGTGAAGGAGCCAGGAAATTCTGTTTGGGCTGCAATTGACTCTTTTCCTGCACACCCATCCGCAAAATTAAGGAACCTACAATTGATGGGCATCTCGATGTTTCCTCCTCCCATGAATCTGAACCTGGACAGAATCGCCTGCTTGATTCTGTGCTTGGACCACTTGAATTTGGGCTATACAATGGTGGAAGACTCGCTTCCGGTTGAAACTCAATTTGGGGGTTGTACCATTTGGAGAAAGTTCGATTCTTAGAGCTTTGGTTCCCCCACCTAAACTTGATTACACTATTGGTATCCTAATGGGTGAAACCCTAAAAAGATGCCCTAATTTAAGAAAACTTCAGTTGACAAGCCTACACGATTCTACATTCAGACGTGAGTTCATGACTTCTTTTGTGAAACTGGTACGCCAATTTTCACATGTTGACATTCAGTTTGTGGAAGTAAAGTAGTTCATCTTTTGTTATAGTCTAGTTCACGCTCTTCTTTGCATCCCAAGGAAATTGCATTTTGGATTGTGGTCCTTGGATTTTGCATTTTGCAAGCCATAGCTGCTTGGGTTGTTCATGATAGAAAGCTTTCCTTGCATTGCAACAGCGTTAGCATGACTTGATTCTTCTTACAGATAATCTAGATTGAATTTAACTCTTACACAATTTCCCTTTTGACAGTTTGATTTTCAGTTGTTATTTGCAGTCTGAGAATCTGTGTGTTCAGATTGCTCAAGTGCAACAAATCAAGTAGTTGCTTGTATATATAATGTCACCATGCAATGCTTTTGCCACATTACAAAGAAAAGATTTAAATATGCATGTTGAGCATATTTAAACAAGTTGTCAAATAGGATCTTCCAAAGAGACCAAGAAATCAAAGAAAGGGGAATGTCTTACTAGGGAATTACATATGGTAAAGGAGGTCGTGAAACATCATTTCATCCATATGTTTCGTCATCCTTTCGTTTGATCATCCATCCGTCCCGTCATGGTCTGTTTTGGTATAAAGGAACAAGATTAGGCTTTGGGTTTGGTGTGTAACTACTACTCTCCAAACTACACAAGCTTTTTTTCTAGAATAGTTTCAGGCAATAATGTCAGAACTTTTTCTTTTTTCTTCATGTACCCATTTTGGAAGGAAGCGTCAACAACAAATGTTAGGTCTTATTCTCCCTTTGGATGGACTGACTCTTTCATCTATAATCAACTGTTCAGCACGGGTGCCAATTCTGTGGACTTAATCAGTAGACCTTGCTAATTTTGCAACGGTTGTTACACAACAGTTTTGACCGGTTACAAATCCTAGCTTGCCCTTGGCCTTGCTTACCTATAGTGTGTAATAAGGACATTTTAGTCAAGAAGGTGAGTATTAGTGTAGAGGATGGTTCACCCTGGCCACTCTAAAATAATGAACTCATAATTCCCAATAACATTTGGTGACCATTCCTCAAAATGTGGGACTAGATGAAACTACATTATTGTTCCTTAGTCTGTCTCACCCTTGCAAGAAGAGGTGACCTTTTCTTTGGTGAAGTTTTTTTTGTTTTTCAAAACTTTGTTGCCAAATTTCTTTTTTTCTTTAAAAGAGTGTGTGTGTTGTTACAGGTATATTTGCTGGCTATTGTTTTGATGGTGTCATACAAACATGTCATCAATTAAGTCAAAATCTGCTTGGGGATAGCTTTGATCCATCTTTTACCGACCTCAATATGGGATTAAAGCGAAGTGCTATTGGGAACACCTTTGGGGAACAAATTGGGAACCTGATGGGAATACGTTGGGAACTTAAAAGGAACATGTTGGGAACAAAGGAAAAAAGAAAAAATCTTTCCCCCACCCCCCTTGCCGCCCCCACCCAAAATTTAGAAGGAAAAAAATCAAGGCACTTTGAGTGCATGCTGAGCCTTCCCATTAGCTACATTAAATTTCTATTTCCAAAACTATTCATCACCATTTTTGGCCTAGGCTAATACCCCCATTATAAACTGGGGGTACTTATTTATTTAATACACTAATATTATGTTCGCATATAGACAGGGTTAAAAAGCAAAACCAACAGACAATTTTTTTAATTAAAAAAATACATATATATATATAGGTAATAATACTTGTGGCCCTCTTATTACCTACAACTTTGAAAACCACATTGGCCACTAGAAAAGGAGGATCCACCCGTTGTGTGTCTAAACAGTATTAGCCCATGGCCCAGGATGTTGGCCAATAAGAATGCGTGACTCTGTGTGGCCAGTGGGTGGTGGTGACGAGCAATGATGATGATGAGGAAAGCGAGGTGAAACGATGTTAGTGTTTGGGACTTATTGTGTGAACAGCTTTCGCTCCAATTGCTTACTGCCTTCCTTTGTTTTTTTGTGTGGGCATTCTTGGGATCCCTCTGAACGCACTTTCGTCGTCATCATTCTATACACCTTTACAACTTTTGTGCAAAGGGAGGTTAGATGGACTATTATTCTTAGATATACCAAGAGACTTGAAATTTACTTAATTTTTTTCCAAACAGGTTTGGGATTGCATGCTCAATGGACAAGATGTGCTTCTCTGACTAGATGTATAAGAGGCAACAACAGTGCGCAAATTGCTTGGCCACGATGCAATGTTCATTTTCATGGTAGCAGAAAGTGAAATGGCCTTGGTAAAACGGCTTGTGGAGAGGAAGACATAGAATTTTGGAAATGTAGTTTGTAATTGTAATTTTGTAATATGTACCATCAAATACACACACACATGTGCATTAGGCACGGGGTTCAAACTAGTAGGTCATTGATTCAAAGAGTCTGGCATGCATCATGCAACCAAGCATGGCCATGAAAACCATGGTTTCTTGACAATCATCTACACCACAGATACAAACATAGGTTGCCCAAGTTCCCAAGCCTAGTGGGAATTCAAATTTCCACCCAATTAAGCCTTGTGAGATGTGACTAGTACGGTTGTCATTTGCACCACATAACCAATGGGAAGCCTTCAGCCAACTTTAAACTATTCACCGAAACCACCCCCCCCCCTCCTCCCCAAAACTTTGTTTTCTTGAATTTTTCACTTTTCAAATCACCTTCTATTACCAATTTTTAAAAAAGGCTGGTTCTTAGTCCCCCCACCTATGTGTTGAAAACATTATTGTTGGAAGTGGCACAAGTTTGTACGATTGGTTAAACAATAAAAGTTTTTGAGGCCAAAATGGTCAATCTACCCTAGTGCCTACCTTGGCAGCTTTGACACTAATTATATTATCTTCAAAAATGTTGACATCTTCATAAAAGATAATAATTTAAGAACAGAATTTTGTGAAGGAAAAAATGATTATTCAGGAACATTCTATTTCTTTCAAAATGAAAATATCAAAGCTAATAAACTATTTGACAAACATGTGTTGAAGTTGCCAAGGTAATATGGTACAATACAGTTTATTGGGCCCTCCCCCCATAGGGACAGGCACTATCGCATTGGATCCAACTTTTGGAAGTTTTACCTTATTAGATAGAACCGATTTCACATTAAGTAACTGGTTTCTTTGTTGAAAATGTTTAGATTGGAACCGATTTTTTTTGGTGTTCAGAGTGTGGACACAGCACGTAGATGTACAACATCTTATCTATTGGCTGGGCCAGCGTGTTTATGATGCCTTGTTTTGAAGAAGAAAGTTAGCTTGTTGGGTTGGTCATGTTACTTGGTCTCTTTATTCATCAAAGTCTTTGCACATGTGTTGAGGGTGGACTAAGAACAGTGAGTCGTGACATCACTGAGCATACTCCATGCTGATAGTGGAACGTCACAACCATTGCTTTTGTGAGACGCCGCTAGTTACCCCACATGGAGCACTGTTTGGCACCCTTTCACAACCATTGCTTTGGGCCTCTCTCTCGATGGTTGTGAAAGGGTGCCAAACAGTGCACCTATGGTTGCTTTGGGCACTCCTTGGCAAGTTAAAGAGAGGCCAAAAGTTCCCCAAAGAAAAGGTCATCTTACTAGATCAAATCAGGGCTGAATTTAATTGCACCTTTCTTAAAGCACCACAAGAAATTTCTTAGTGTATTTGGAGGCTACTGATTACTCTAGCTCAAGGGAAGCCTCGTCCATTTTACAAATGAGGAATTTCAACTTTTAAATTGTTCATTGGTACAAAACATAAGATTTTTTCCAAAATATTATCCTAAGTTATGAATTGATAATGGGATTGAAAAGTTTTTCTTTCTTCTTGACTCTTTTGGCCCCCTTTTCCATCTTCCAAAATATGATCCAAACTATGGATCAATGGGAGAAAAGATGGGTTTTCAAAAACTTTGATCTACCACTTGTCATTACCTATTGGCCTCTTTCCACTTTCCAAGATTTGCTCAATGGAAGATGATGGGTTTGAAACCTTTTCCTTTTTTGTAATTGTTGGTGGTAGCCTTTCCCTCTTTGAAAATCACCACAGTCGGTTGTGCAAGGGGCCCAAGCGTGAACTTGTCTAACTAATTTCTCTTTCCAATGACGAAGATGACTCAAAATTCAATATGCCCCACATCTTAAGTCTAAAAATTATCAAATCGCCTATGTTAAATCCAACACATTGAGGGCCTTCCAACAATACCAAGATAGCACCTTAATTTCCCTAAATTTTATTGTTTTCAGTTCACTGAATTTTCAATGGAAAAATTGTACAATATTCAATAGCTCGTATAATATACATCAAAACATTTCAAAACCACCTCAGTGCACCCTGCTCATCTTGGGGCTTTCCAACAATAGCAAGAGTGCAATAGGAGGATTCATGGCTTGGGAGAACTCAATGTGACAAATTAATAAAACAAAACAAACTACATTCTAGTATTTTTTTTATTGGTAAAATGTTGTCAAAAGGATGATTTAAAATTCAATTTTTTTGAAATGAATGGCTCTTTGAGTATTTAACTAGGCAAAAGGCTTTTTTTTTAAAATGTAAAATTGCCAGTTTTCTACATTTGATTTCCAGTAAGTACCCAGAAATTTAGAAAGATGATTAAAGATTTGAGCCAGATTTGGTTAAATCTTCCTAATGCCACTTTTTTGACCTTTTTGTATGGATAATTGCTACTTTGGCTAAATCATTAACTTCCCAAAAAAAAAGCCTTTGCTACCTTCCTTAATAGATAGCTATGATTCAAAGTACCATCAATAGGAGATGATAGGTTTCAAAACATCTTCTTGTTTATCTTCTTGACATTGAGGGGGCCCCCTTTCCATTTTCCAATAAATGATCCATATATATATTTCTCACTAAGAAAGGTAAATACTAAGAAGTAAGATAGAGGGGGTGAGCAAGTAAGCAGATCTTGCACATAACAGATAAGAGAATAAGACCAAGCCACTAGAAGCATTACCAAAAAAATTCTCATCATAGATTTGGAAGTTCATTTACAAACAAGTAAAAAAGGGTTTTAAATATCAATTTTATTATGCATGTGCTAATAAATCCCATTTAGTATTTTTGTAAATTATTCACCTTCATACCAATAAGTTAGGATACCATAAGAATTATGTGCCAAAGCCAGAAATTTCTATACAAGTGTTTCTTGCTTGGATTTGGCTTTGAATGTCTTTGAGCAGTGTTGGCAGGTTCTCACTATTTGGAACCTGGAAAGGGTGGGTCGGTAAGTCATTGGGTATTTGGATCCTCTTGACTGATGGTTCTTAAAACAAAGAACCGGTTCTGATCCTTGACTGGAGGTTCTACAATATATCAGAGGGCCAGTTTTGACCCTAAACTCAGTTTTAAGAAGTGCAAGAACCTTACCCTAATAAATGACCAGTTTTTGCTAGTTATTTCTTGGCAACTGTCAGTTCTCTGAAGTTTTTCGAATACCCAAATTTGGAGGTCCTTTTGGCTTCTGAAAACATCAAAGAGCGAAGCCAAAGGCTGTGAGGATCTGAATTTTTTATTTTTAAAAACCTCAGAACTGGAGGTTGTTTGATTCCTAAAATTTTAAATACTCAAAACTTACTCTTGTTAAAACTAATCAAAGAACAGTCCAATTCAGTGAATCATCTTTTGATCATGTTCACTTTCTTAACTTTAAGGGCAACTTTAGATGAGGGTCCAAGGTCCAGGGACCAATGACTTCAAGCAAAGCAATTTTACTGGTCGAAAGCTTTAAATTGGTCCCAAGGCCTTTAAACAAGGGTCCAAAACCAAAAAGTGGCAAATTGAGGCTAAACGTACATGGCACCTGTTTTGGAGGGAAAATCAATTGGTTCAGGCCAAAAAACAATGCTAAAAGGAGAGCTCCTGATTTGGAGAATCCCAAATAAGGCTATCTACCCATTATAATACTTCCTCGCTACACGTTACCCCAGGTACCCTAGGTGCAACAAGGGACCGACCGAACTTTCCCCCGATGTGCACAGCCCATAAACTAATGCGTAGTATTGGGTGATTCCCACTTTTTGCATCATGCAAATATCAAAAACATAGTGCAGTGATGATGTGTAAAAATCGTCAGCTGAATAGTTTTCAAAACGTGCAAAGTCTGTGGAGAATTTTTTCTTTTTTTCTTAAGTGTGCCAATCAAGTGCCAAAGTGTCTTATCTTCGATATTTCACAAGTAATGGTGGTCCCATAAAGTTTTCATTGTCTCACCCTAATGGAATAAATCACACCTAATGTCTTGCCTTTTTTTTTTTTTTTGGGTGGTTGTCATCTATTTGAATGATGCCATAGCTAAAGTCTTGTTATCTTTGCTCATCGTTGTGTAACAAGTTGCTAGGTACTCTTTCACAATGTTTTGAGCTCAAACATGGAGTTTGAGGTTGTTGATTTTTGGTTGCTTGTTGTGGGGGTTGTGAGCTTGATATTGTACCTCACGTGGTTCATTCTGAACTTGAAGACATCTCTACCCCCAGGACCACCGAATTGGCCCATTGTTGGAGCTTTATTTTACTTCAGCAAATGCCCACATCTTGCCTTCACAAATCTGGCGAAAAAATATGGACCAATCATGTACATGCGCTTAGGATTTGTGGATCACGTCATACTTTCAAGTAGTGAAATGGCAATGGAGTTGTTCAAGGTCCATGATGCAGAATTTGCGTCAAGGCCTAAAATGATAGTTGGCAAATATTTAGGTTTAGATTGGTCTACCATTTTCTTCTCAAATTATGGAGATCATTGGCGTTTACTTCGCAAGATTGCCGCTACACAACTCCTAACAATAGCAAGGATCAATAGTTTTGAACCTAGGCGTCAAGAAGAGTTGGGATGCATGGTGGAAAAAATTGTTGAACATAGCCAAGCAGGGAAACATGTGGACATGAGGCAAATTTTTCATGAATTACTTAGGAATAACATCTGTCAAATGTTATTTGGCACACATTGTGAAATAACAAAAGAGTTTACTGGGACTGATTTTAATGAATTTTTTAACTCTGTGTCAAAATTGATAG
>Ga0209611_10007414_pt1 | contig 17583 bp, 20 predicted proteins | sample S1TSphgellanicum_3_FD_187693 | JGI IMG/M metagenome (GOLD analysis project Ga0209611, IMG submission 187693) | Host-associated microbial communities from peat moss isolated from Minnesota, USA - S1T2_Fc - Sphagnum magellanicum MG (SPAdes) (version 2) | ecosystem: Host-associated > Plants > Peat...
CCTCGCAGCCCACGGTCGTCGACGGCATCGACGCCTACGAACACGCCTACGGGTTCGCGATCGGCTAAGTCGGCACAAACGAATCTGCGCCCGAGGTTACATCTCTCCCGCGACGGGAGGGATGAGTCCGGACGCAAGCAAGATCAACGGCGTGCGTCGCCATGCAACGTTGCTCGTTCTGATTTTGGTTGCCGTCGCGCTCGTCTACGCGAACGTCTCGCGAGCCGCGTTCTGCGGCTACGACGATTTTAACGAGGCGTATCGCGCCGCGTTCTTCGACGGCAAGGATCCGATGCGAATCCTCACGTCGACGCACTACAACGCATTCATGTACCGCCCCGTCACGAGCGCGCTGCAACTCGGCACCTGGCAGTTCTTCGGGCATAGCCCGATCGCGTTCCGGATTCGGAATCTTGCGATGCACTTGGTCGGCGTGGCGATGGTCTACGGTATCGCGTTTCTTCTCGGCCGCTCGCGACTCGTCGCGGCGGCCGCCGCGTTGCTCTTCGGCGTGAACCCGCTTGCGAACCAGGCCGTCGTGGTCGCCATTTGGACGAACACGACGGCATACGCGCTCCTCCTCGCCTCGTTTTTCGCGTTTCTTCTCGCGCTGCGGCAGCTCGACGACGGCCGTCGATGGGCGGTCTCTCTCGTTTCGTCGCTCGTCCTCGCGCTCGTCGCGATGTTCACGTACGAACCGACGATTGCCGTGATCGCGATGATGGCCGTCTATCTCGGACTCTGCCGGCGGCAGCCGCTTTCGCGCAGTTTCGGATGGGTGCTCGGCGCCGGAGTACTCTTCGATCTCGCGTTTTTTTTCGGCGTGCGCCACATCTTACACATCACCTCGGCACAGTTGCTGCCGATTCGCGAGATCGCGCGCAGCTTCGCGCTCTACCTCGTGGCACTCGTGCTGCCGGTCGATCCCGTTCTCGGCAACGCGCTGTTCGGCACGCCACTACCGGGATGGGGAAGCGGCGTTCGTAAGGTATCGCTTATCGCGCCCGCCGCCTACCTCGTGCTATTACTCGTGGTGTTTGCGATCGGGCTCGCGCGGCCGATCGCAGAACGCGTTGCGAACGCACCGTGGCGTACGATCGCCTTCGCATTCGTCTCGATCTTGCTGACGCTCGCGCCGATCGCACTGTACCGCGAGCATGCGTCGGAATTCAATCTCTACGTCCCGGAGGCGCTGTACGCGATCGCTCTCGCGCTCGCGGTGAAGCACTTCGCGAGCGGGCGCATCGCATTCGGCGCGGTGCTCGGGCTGCTGCTCGTTTCGTACCTCGCGGGAACCCTCGTGCGAAACGAGCGCGTGATCGCATGCGCGCGCGTCGCGACGAAGATCGTGGCCTCTCTTCCCACGAGCGCGTGGACGACGGGAACGTGGCACATCCGGCTCGCGACGCCGCCCGACCGCACGCTCACGCCGCGCTACGGAATCTACAATTATTCCGGCATTCAGACGATCGAGGTCGGGAACGGTAACATACGCGGAGCGCAAGAAGCGCTGCAACTCGCGACCGGCAACGAAGCCATCGTCGCCAGCGTGGAACCGGGTTCGGCCCTCAGCCGCGGTTGCACCGTTCCGAGAACGTGTTTCTACGTGTACCCGGACGGCACCGTCGCGGAAGTAACTTCGCGGCGCTAGCGCTCGAACGCGAACGTCAGCCCGCGAGGGCGATGCGCGCGTTCGCGAAATCGATCGTCGCCTGTTCGCGCGCGTATTCCGCCGTCTGCGGCGCGAGCGTCTTCAGTCGCCCGGTCGCCGCTTCGAGGTCGGCGCGAGCCGCCGCGATATCGATGTCGTCGCGGTGCAGCGCGGCGTCGACGAGCACGACGACGCGATCGGGTAACGCCTGCAGAAAGCCTTCGCTCGTTGCGAACTCGAGCCGCTTCGACTCGCCGCCCGTCGCGACGTTCGCACGCAAGATGCCGGGACGCAGCGCCGTCAGAAACGGCGCGTGCGACGGCAGAATGCCTTCCTCACCTTCGGTGCCGACCGCGATCACGAGCTCGGCATCGCCTTCGTAGGCGACCGCAACCGGCGTGATGAGTCGAAACGGAATCGTGTTGCCGGCCATCTACTTGTTGGTCGCGCCGAGCTTCTCGGCGTTGGCTTTCACTTCGTCGATGCCGCCGGCCATGTAGAACGCCTGCTCCGGGAGATCGTCGAGCTTGCCCGCGAGCACTTCGCCGAACGCGGCGATCGTGTCTTCGAGCTTCACGTACGCGCCGGGGCGGCCCGTGAACTGTTCGGCAACGAAGAACGGCTGCGAGAACAAGCGCTGCATGCGACGCGCGCGGCCGACGATGACCTTGTCGTCTTCGGAGAGTTCCTCGACGCCGAGGATCGCGATGATGTCCTGAAGATCCTTATAGCGCTGCAGCGTTTCTTGCACGCCGCGCGCGACGCGATAGTGCTCGTCGCCGATGATCTGCGGATCGAGGATGCGCGACGACGATGCGAGCGGGTCGACGGCCGGATAGATGCCGAGCTCGGAGATCTGGCGCGAGAGTGCCGTCGTCGCGTCGAGATGTCCGAACGTCGTCGCAACGGCAGGGTCGGTGTAGTCGTCGGCCGGCACGTAGACGGCTTGCACCGACGTGATCGAACCCTTTTGCGTGGACGTGATGCGCTCTTCGAGCGCGCCCATCTCCGTGAAGAGCGTCGGCTGATAGCCGACGGCCGAAGGCATGCGGCCCATCAGTGCGGATACTTCGGAACCCGCCTGCATGTAGCGGAAAATGTTGTCGACGAAGAGCAGCACGTCGGCACCCTTTTCATCGCGGAAGTACTCCGCCATCGTGACGCCCGTCTGCGCGATACGGAAACGCACGCCCGGCGGTTCGTCCATCTGACCGAACACGAGCGTGGTCTGCGCGAGCACGCCCGACTCTTTCATTTCGAGCCAGAGGTCGTTGCCTTCACGCGTGCGCTCTCCGACGCCCGTGAACACCGAGAAGCCCTTATGGACCTGCGCGATGTTGCGGATCAGCTCCTGAATGAGAACCGTCTTGCCGACGCCCGCACCACCGAAGAGACCGACCTTACCGCCGCGCGTGTAAGGCGCCATTAAGTCGATGACCTTGATGCCCGTCTCGAAGATCTTCGGCGTGGGATCCTGCGCGGCGAAATTCGGCGCGTCGCGGTGGATCGGCCACATCGCCGACGCCTTCACCGGTTCGTCGGAATCGATCGCCTTGCCGAGGACGTTGAAAATGCGTCCGAGGGTACCCTCGCCGACCGGGACCGTGATCGGCGCGCCCGTGTTCACCACGGCCTGACCGCGCACGAGACCGTCGGTCGATCCCATCGCGAGGCAGCGCACCTGGTTGTTGCCGAGTTCGTCTTGCACTTCGAGCACGAGCTCGCGCGCTTGCATCGCGGTGCCGCCGAGCTCGACCTTGGTCGACGCGCCGCCGCCGTTCGTGGACGGCACGCTCGAGGCTTTGTTCTCGCCGACTTGCACGGTCAGTGCGAAGTTGATCGAGGGCAGCGTCTCGGCCGAAAATTCGACGTCGACGACGTTGCCGAGCACTTGCACGACTTTGCCGGTAGCGGTTGCGGTAGGAGCGACGGTGGTTGTCATTCTTGTTGGTCCCTTACTTAACTTTGGGCTTCGGCGCCGCCGACGATTTCGAGCATTTCTTTCGTGATGGCGGCTTGACGCGCCTTATTCATCGCGAGCGTCAGGTCGTCGAGCAGTTTGCCTGCGTTGTCCGTGGCGTTCGTCATGGCGATCAACTGCGCCGAATAGAACGCGGCGTCGGTCTCGAGCATCGCCGAGAAGATCGTGAATTCGAGATATTTCGGTAGTAAGCGGGTGAGCACGGCCTCGGGCGACGGCGAGAATTCCACTTGCGCGCGCGGTCCGCTCGGTGCGTCGTCCTTCGCCTTCTCGGCGACGATCGGGACGAGCGTCCGAACCTCGGGACGCTGCACGAGCACCGACACGAGCTTCGATGAGATCAACACGATCTCGGAAATCTTGCCGGCCGTGAAATCGTCCGTGACGTGCGCCGCGACCGTCTGCGCGAGTTTGAGTTTCTCGGGCACGGCGAGCGACTCGGAGAGCAGCGTTTCGGCCGACATCCGCTTCGTCGCGTTGCGCGCCTTGTTCCCGACGGCATACCAGATCACGTTGCCCGACTCGCGCGCGTAGCGTTCGCCCGCGCGAATCACGTTGGAGTTGAACGCGCCCGCGAGCCCCTTGTCGGCGGTCATCAAGATGACGCCCTTCGGCGCGCTCTGATTGCCGGGCTTGAGGAACGGATGGTCGACCGTGCCGACGGCGGCCATCAGGTCGCGCAGCATCGCGCCGAGCGCCTCCGCGTACGGGCGCGCCTGCTTCTGCACCGTTTCGGCACGCCGAATCTTCGCAGCGGCGACTTGCTTCATCGCCTTCGTGATCTGCTGCGTGTTCTTCAGCGATTTGATGCGATCGCGGAGGTCGCGTACGCTAGGCATGCTGCATCGTGTCCATAATCGTTCGTCGTCTCGGTGCGCGCGGCACTAGAACGACTTGTTGAACTCCTCGATTGCCGCGACGAGCGCCTTGGTGTTGTCGTCGGAGAGCGCCTTGGAATCGCGGATACCGTCGGTGACGGCGGCGTGCTTCTCGTGCAAGAACGCGATGAAGCTGTGCGCCCACTCTTGCAGCCGCGCGGTCTCGATGTCGGTCAGGTAGCCCTTGGTCGCGGCGTAGATCAGCGGAACTTGATCTTCGACGTTTTGCGGCTGGTATTGCGGCTGCTTGAGGATCTCCGTGATCTTTTCGCCGCGCGTGAGCGTCGCTTGCGTGTTCTTGTCGAGGTCCGACGAGAGCTTCGCGAACGCCGCGAGTTCGCGATACTGCGCGAGGTCGAGCTTGAGCTGACCGGCCACGGATTTCATCGCCTTCGTCTGCGCGGCGGAACCGACGCGCGACACGGAGATGCCGACGTCGACCGCGGGGCGCACGCCTTGGAAGAAGAGCGTCGTCGTCAAGTAGATCTGGCCGTCCGTGATCGAGATCAGGTTCGTCGGGATGTAGGCCGACACGTCGCCCGCCTGCGTCTCGATGACGGGGAGCGCGGTCAGCGAACCGCCACCCTTCTCGTCGGACAGCTTCGCCGCGCGCTCGAGCAAGCGCGAGTGCAAGAAGAAGATGTCGCCCGGATACGCTTCGCGGCCCGGCGGGCGGCGGAGCAAGAGCGAGACCTCGCGATACGCGATCGCGTGCTTCGTGAGGTCATCGTAAATGATGAGGACGTCTTTACCCGCGTACATCAGCTCTTCGGCCATCGCGCAACCCGCGTAGGGTGCGATGTACTTGAGTGCCGGCGACGCGGCGGGCGACGTGGTGACGATCGTCGTGTACTCCATCGCGCCTTCCATTTCGAAGCGCGACGCGAGCGCCGAGACGGTCGAATCCTTCTGACCGATCGCGACGTAGATGCAGAAGACGTTCTTGCCCTTCTGATTGATGATCGTGTCCATCGCGATCGCCGTCTTGCCGACTTGGCGGTCGCCGATGATCAGCTCGCGCTGACCCTTGCCGATCGGAATCAGCGCGTCGATCGCGCGAATGCCGGTCTGCATCGGCTGCTTGACGGGCTGACGCTCGACGACGGTCGGCGCCGTGTTCTCGATCGTGCGATACTTGGTCGTCGCGATCGGACCCTTACCGTCGACGGGATTGCCGAGCGGGTCGACGACGCGGCCGAGGAGTGCCTCACCGACGGGAACCGATGCGATGCGGCCCGTGCGCCGGACCTGCATGCCTTCCTTGATCTCGACGTCGGGCCCGAGGATGATGACGCCGACGTTATCCTCTTCGAGGTTGAGCGCGATGCCTTGCAGGCCGTTCGGGAATTCGACGAGCTCCGACTGCTGCACGGCTTCGAGTCCGTACACGCGCGCGATGCTCGAGCCGACCTCGATGACGGTTCCGACTTGATCCTCGTGAACTTCACTCTTGAAGTTCGCGATCTGCCCCTGAAGAATACCAGCGATTTCGTCCGCGTTAATCATAAATTTCCCTTAAATCGGGGCGGCGTGCCCCCCGATGGCCCCCGGGTTCGCACTCGCGAACCCAACGTAGTGTCATGTTTGGTGTGCCAGGAGTTCTCTTGCGAGTTCGTCGATGCGGCCAGCGAGCGAGCCGTCGATGCGGCGGTCGCCCATCGTGATCCGGATGCCGCCGAGCAGGCTCGGATCCGTGCGCTGCGTGACGTCGAACGTCTTGCCGTAGCTGCGCGAGAGCCGCACGACGATCGCGCTGAGTTCGCTCGGTGAAAGCTCGCGCGCGCTCACGATTTCGAGCGGATCTTTCCCGGCGTACGCGAGTGCGAGCTTGTCGTACTCGGAAACGATCGAGGGCAGCAACGACTCGCGGCGCTTGCGCACGAGCAAGAGAAGCGAGTGGAGCGCGATGTCCGAGACTTTGCCGTTGAAAACGCCGAACAGAACGTCTTCTTTTTTCTTGCGTCCGAAGACCGGCGAGAGATAGAAGCGGCGCACGTCGTCGGATCCGTAGATCGCGGACGACGCGGACGCGAGATCGCGACCGACGGCATCGGTCGCCTTCGCGTCCTTCGCGAGGTTGAAGATTGCCGTCGCGTAGCGCCGCGCGAGCGTTTCGTTCTGCATCAGGCGTTCCCGCCGCGTTCGGCCGTGTCGACGGTGTCGCCGACGAGACGGTCGTTGGTGCCGTCGTCCAGACGCCCGGCCGCATTCCGCGCGATTTCCATGGCGCGCTCGATCAGATCGGAGCGAAGTTTCTCGCGCGCGGCCGCGCGGGCACGCTCGAGTTCGCCTTGCGCGCCAAGCATCGCGTGCTCGCCTTCGCTCCGCGCGTCGGCGAGGATCTTGTCGTGGAGGCGTGCCGCATCGCCCTGCGCGCGCGACGAGATCGCACGCACGTCGCTATCGGCCGCAGCGCTTTCCGCCTGGGCTTTCTCGACCTCGGCGCGCGCCGCGTCGCGGCGCTGCTCCGCTTCGGCGAGTTCCGCGTTCTTGCGAGCCTGCGACGCGAGAACCGCGGGCGCCAAGTATTTGTTCCAAATGACGACGAGCGCGATCACGAAGAGGATCGCGGCGACGATCTGGCTCCACTCGGCAATCGCTTCGTAGGTGGCGTCGCTCACTTGCCGCTCCCGAGTGCGCGCTCGAGCAGTTGCTTTGCGAGACCCTGCGAGAGCTCGGCTTCACGGGCCTTCGCCGCCTGAACCTCGAGCGCGACCGTCGCGCGCGCTTGCTCGACGATCGCATGGGCCTGAGCGTTTTCCGTCTCGATTATCGTTTGGGCTTCTTTCTCGGCCGACGAGCGTGCCTTGGCGACCGTCTCTTCCGCCGCGCGGCGCGCCGCGGAACGGCGCGAATCCGCGTCGGAACGCAGCGTATCGATCTGATGCTGGTAGCGCTCGTAGTCGCTCTGCACGCCGTCGATGTACGCGCGACGCTTTTTGATCGCCTCGCCGACGGGGCGCAAGAACACCACGTTCAAGATCGCAAAAAAGATCGCGAAGTTGACGAGTTGGAACCAGAACGTCCCGTCGGGTAAGAGAAACATCTTCGGTTGCTAGTGGGCCGCCGAAAGATGCGTGAGCAGCGCCGGCACGTTGGCTACGACGAGCAGCAGGTAGAAGGCGAGGCCGAGCGCGATGATCGGGAACGCTTCCAAGACGCCGACGCCGAGGAAGAGGAACGTGAAGATGTTCGGGCGCGCCTCGGGCTGGCGGGCGATCGCCTCGACCGCCTTCGATGCGACGATGCCGTCGCCGACGGCGGAACCGAGCGCGACGCCGAGCACGATCAATCCGAATGCGAGGATCGTCGCCGCGGCAACTAAGCTCTCTGAAGTCACAGTGGGAACCTTTCTCGAGGAGGGACTAGTGGTCGTCGGCTGTCGCTAGCGACAGATAGACGATGCCGAGCAACGTGAACACGAACGCCTGGACCGTGCCCACGAAAAAGTTGAAGAACTGAATGAAAAACGGAAGGATGGCGGCGGCGAGAGACAAGTTGAACGCGCCGATCGAGACCTTCGCGACGATGATCGAAGCGATGATAATGTAGAGCAGCTCGCCGACGAAGATATTGAAGAACAGACGCGCCGCGAGCGTCACGGGCCGCACAAGTTCCTCGAGCAAGTTGATCGGGCTGAGAAACCACGGTTGGAAGATGTGCTTGTACGCGCCGAGCCCGCGCTGCCGGATCGCGGTGACCTGAATGATGACCCACACCATCAAGGCAAACGCCAACGTCGTATTGACGTCGGCCGTCGGCGAGCCGCCGAACGGCAGCCCGAGCGCCTTGAGGGGCAGAAAGCCAAACTGGTTCAACAAGAAAATCAGCAAGAAGAGTGCGATGAAGAACGGCACGAACGGCTCGCCACGCTTGCCGAGCGAACTCGAGACGAGATCGGCGATATAATCGATGACGCCTTCGAAAACGGTCTGCGCGCGGCCGGCTCGCGGCGAACGGTAGCTGGCCCCGACGATCGCGAGCAAGATAAGAGAGATCGCCATGGCGAGCCATGTCGTTAAGATCGTGTCCCCGTGGACCGCCCCGATGATGGGCAGTTGCCACAAGGTATGCGAGCCTATTTCCTCTTTCACGTGATCCCGTTCGAGCGTCGCGCACTGCCGAATGCGATTGCGGCGTAGAGCGCGAGAGGCGTAAAAAATCCGACGAAGTAAGCCGCCATTGTCCACAGCGGGCCGTGTAGCGCAAACTCCACCGGTACTATACCGAAAACGGCTATTCTTAGGATACTGCTTATGACGAAGGTGGAGACGCTGCGGTGATCGAGGAGCCGTTCGTTGCCACGCATGGTAAGGAACGCGTTTGCGAGCCCGCACCCGGTTCCGAAGACCAGCGCTACCGCCCCGATCGGAGATTTCGTCGCGATGACGAGCCCAGCGAGAACGGCGAAAACGACAGACCACACCGCCATGGGCCGCTTGCGATCGAAATAAGCACGCAATTCGGCATCTGACACGGCGATTTCTGGCTTAAGGAACCCCGGCCGCGAACCCTCTTACGACGAGTGCGGCGCGGCCTCGGCCACGTCGAACGCGGCGGGGTACGGACCGCCGCGAAAACGGGCGAGCAACCAAGCGACGATGCGACCGGCAGCCCGTCCGTCGCCGTACGGATTGTTCGCGCGGGACATCCGCGCGTACGCGGACTCGTCGTGCAGCAGTCGGCGGGTCGCGGCGACGATCGCGGTCGGATCGGAGCCGACGAGCTCGAGCGTGCCCGCCTCGATGCCCTCGGGACGTTCCGTCTCGTCGCGCATCACGAGGACGGGCTTGCCGAGGCAAGGCGCCTCCTCCTGAATACCGCCGCTATCGGTCAGCACCAGGGCCGAGCGTTTGATCGAGTAGACCGTCTCGTCGTAACCGAGCGGTGCGACGAGCTTGACGCCCGACACGCCGTCGAGCACCGCGTGGGCGATCGGTGCGACCCGCGGCGAGGGATGCAGCGGCCAAAGGATCTGCGGCCGCTCGGGAAACGCGGCGATCTCGGCAAGGGCGGCGCAAATATCGGCCATCCGGTCGTGATTCTCGCGACGGTGCGCGGTCACGAAGATCCAGGGACGCGTGGGATCGAGGCCCTCCCAAGCGGCGGGCGGAGCGCTAGGCTCGGCGGACGCGACCTCGAGGAACGCATCGATCACCGTGTTCCCGGTGACGATGATGTCGGCCGGATCCACGTTCTCGCGCTCGAGATTCTGCCGCGCGCGGCCCGTCGGCGAGAAATGGAACGACGCGATCCGCCCGGTCAACCGGCGGTTCATTTCCTCGGGGAACGGCTCCCAGATCGTCGACGTGCGAAGCCCCGCCTCCACGTGGCCCACGGGAATCTTCGCGTAGAACGCGGCGAGCGCCGCGGCCGTGCTCGTCGACGTATCGCCATGCACGAGCACGACGTCCGGCTTCGCGAGCCGCAGAACGTCTTCCATGCCTTCGAGCACGCGCGTGGTGATCTGCGTGATCGTTTGATCGTGGCGCATCACGTCGAGATCGAAGTCCGGCACGATATCGAAGAGCGCGAGCAGATCGTCGAGCATCTGGCGATGCTGCGCCGTCACGCACACGATCGGCTCGATCGCCGGACGCGCGGCCGCGAGTGCGCGGACCACGGGTGCCATCTTGATCGTGTCGGGGCGCGTACCGAACACGGTCATCACGCGAAGCGCGCTCACAGGACGCTCACGAAGTGCGCGTGGGCGCCGCTGCCGGAGAGCAGATACGCCGCCATGCCGAGTAAGAACGACACCGCGTAGATCAACAGCACCGCTTGCCGCACGTTGAGGCCGAAGCGAAACACGAGTATGTGGTGGAAGTGCCCGCGGTCCGCTTCGGTGATCGCTTTGCCGGCGCGGAAGCGGCGGAAGATCGCGGCCGCCGTATCGACGACGGGAAGCGCGAGCGCCACGAGCGGCACGAGCAAGCTGACGGTCACGGCGATCTTCGCGGTAATCAGCAACGAAACGGTCGCGAACACGTACCCGATCAAGAGCGAGCCCGTATCGCCGAGAAAGATCTTCGCGGGGTTGAAATTGTACGGGAGAAATCCGAGCGCGCCGCCCACGAGCGCGCAGAGCACGAGCGCCGCACCGACGTGCCCGTGAGCGGATGCGATCGCGAACAGAAACATTCCGGAGATCGCGGTGACGCCGGCCAGCAAACCGTCGAGACCGTCGAGAAAGTTGATCGCGTTCATCATGCCGAGATACCACACGAGCGTGATCGGATAGTCGACGTACGGCGGCAGGTTCACGTATTTTCCGGACCCCGGAATCTCGAAGCCCGGTATGTGAAATCCGTAGATCATCGAGACGAACGCGACGATGACTTGCGCGAGAAACTTGTTGCGCGGCCGCATCCCCATGATGTCGTCCCACACGCCGACGAGCATGATCAACGTGCCGCCGAAGAGCAGCCCGAAAAAGTCTTGGGTGTCGTTCGCGCTGTGGAAGAGCGTCGTGTGCAACGCGAAACCGATCGAGACGAACAGCGCGAACACGAGCCCGAGATAGACGGCGATGCCGCCGATGCGCGGCTTCGGTTCCGTGTGCATGCGACGGTCGCCGACCGCATCGAGCACGCCGACCTTGAGCGCGAGCCGGCGCACCTGCGGGGTGGCGAGCAGCGCCGTGAGGAACGCCGTTCCGAACGCGAGATAGAAGATCGGCTGGAGCTTCATCGCGCCTCGAGCGTGGCGAACTGCACGAGCGCGACGCCGGCCTCCGCGAGTAACTGCTGCGCGAACGGATCGACGTAGGCGTCCGCGTACACGATCTTCACGACGCCCGCGCTGATGAGAAGCTTCGCGCAGTTGACGCACGGCTGGTGCGTGCAATACGCCGTCGCACCGTCGAGCCCGACGCCGTGGAGCGCGCCCTGGACGACGGCGTTCGCCTCGGCATGCGTCGAGCGCACGCAGTGGCCGCCCACGAGTTCGCAGCCGGCTTCCGAGCAGTGCGCCACGTGCCGGGGTGCGCCGTTATAGCCGGTCGTGAGGATGCGATGCTCGCGCACGAGCACGGCACCGACCGATGCGCGCGGACACGTCGCACGCGTGGCCACCGTCCGCGCGACCTCCATGAAATATTCGTCCCATCCCGGCCGCATCAGGTCACGGTTTCCTCTTCGCACCGCGGTTCCCGCCGCGTCAGGCGGGGCGTCGCGCGAAGCCTCGAACGCCTCAGGTGTTGCGCGCGTGACCCGGGCGGTAGCCCGCCGGCACCGACGATGCGCTCCCGAACATGCGGTCGCCCGCGTCGCCGAGGCCGGGCACGATGTAGCCGTGTTCGTTCAAGCGTTCGTCGAGCGCGCACGTGTAGATGCGCGCGCTCGGGTGGCGGCGCTCCAGGTACGCGATGCCTTCGGGCGCCGCGAGAATGCAGAGCAAGCTCACGTCGGTCGCGCCCCGCGCGGTCAGCACGTCGAGCGCCGCCGCTCCGGAATTACCTGTGGCGAGCATCGGATCGAGCGTGAAGACGGCCCGCCCGGAAAGGTCCGCCGGAAGGTTCGCGTAGTATGGCACGGCCGCGAGCGTCTCGGGATCGCGGAAAAATCCCAGGTGGGCGACCACCGCGTCGTCGATGACGCTCAGGAAACCGGGAAGCAGCCCGAGGCCCGCGCGCAAGATCGGGGCGACCACCGGACGCGTCGCCAGGCGACGAACCGCCGCCGGCGCGACCGGGGTTTCGACGGACACGTCCTCGAGTGCGAGCCCGCGGGTGGCTTCGTAGGCGAGAAAAACTCCCATTTCCTCGACGGCGCGCCGAAACGAAGGAGTAGGCGTCGCGCGGTCGCGGGCGCGAGCGAGGCGGTCGGCCACGGCGGGATGGTCGACGATCGTCACTCGTTGCACGCGCAGCGGGTTCACGCAGTTATAGGAGATTTCATGCCTCGAGATGGCGGAGGGCCGTCGACCAAGTATCCGCCGGCGCCATGGCAACTGGGCGGCTGGGGCGTCGCCACGATCGGATTCGTCGATGCCGCCGCCGTGCGCGCGACGGTGCCGCGCGGCGTCCGCGTGGTCACGCTCGCGCGCGGGAAGACGCTCGGCGGCCTCTTCTTTCTGAGCTACGACCGTGGCTCGCTGGCATACCGCGAGCTCAACGTCGCGGCGGCGCTCGTGCGCGTCGGCTCGCGGCTCGCCTTCTGGCTCCCACGCCTCTACGTCGATAGCGCCGCGTCGCTCGCCGGCGGCAAAGACATCTGGGCGGTCCCGAAGGAACGCGCGCGTTTCGACGTGGTTCACGATATCGGGGTCACGACGATCGACGTCCGTCAGGGCAAGCGCGACCTGTGCCGCATCCGCTGCTCGGTGCCCGCGCGGAGCCCCCGGGTCCCGTTCTCGCTTCCGATGCCGGCATTCGGCGTTCGCGAGGACGAGTTTCTCTTCTTCACCGGCAGCCTGCAAACGAACGTCGCCGCAATTCGCGCCGACGTCGCGCTCCACGGCGAGTTCGAGAATCTCGGGCTCGACAAGCCGCGCTTCGCGCTACGCTTCGAGAATCTGATCCTCACCGTGCCGGCGCCGAAACACGTGCCCCGCCGCCGCGGTGCGCTCGTCCCCGTGCCCGTGGCGGCGGCAACGAAGGTGAAGGCTAAAGCGCCCGCGCGCCCTAGGGCACGTCGAAGCGCGAAGTCAATTCGGCGACCCGCGCCTTAAGGCGCTCCGTCTTCGTACGCGAGCCGACGTCGTCGAGCGCGTCGCCGATGATCTTTCCGATCTCGCGTGCCTCGGCGACGCCCATGCCGCGCGTCGTGATCGCGGGCGACCCGATGCGGATGCCGCTCGTGATCGTCGCCTTCTGTTGATCGAACGGGATCCCGTTCTTGTTGACGGTGATCTTGATCTCGTCGAGGTACCCCTCGACTGCTTTACCCGTTAACTTTTTCGGCGTCAGGTCGACGAGCAAGAGGTGCGTATCCGTTCCGCCGCCCACGAGACGCACGCCCGCACGTTGCAGCTCTTCGCCCATCGCGCGCGCGTTCGCGAGCACGCGCTCCTGATATTCTTTGAAACTCGGCTGCAACGCTTCGCCGAACGCGACGGCCTTCGCCGCGATCGTCTGCATCATCGGGCCGCCTTGAATGCCGGGGAACACGCTCTTGTCGATTGCGGCCGCGTGCTCGGCCTTCGAAAGGATGAGGCCGCCGCGCGGTCCGCGCAGCGTCTTGTGCGTCGTGGTCGTCACGAAGTCGGCGAACGGAACGGGTGAGGGATGGAGCCCGGCCGCAACGAGTCCCGCGATGTGTGCCATATCGACGAGGAAGTACGCGCCGACTTCGCGCGCGATCTCGGCGAACGGGGCGTACTCCATCGTGCGCGGATACGCGCTCGCACCCGCGATGATCAGCTTCGGTTTGTGCTCGCGCGCGAGCGCTCGCACTTCGTCGTAATCGATCAGCTCGTCGTCTTTGCGAACGCCGTAGCCGATCGCGTTATAAAGTTTGCCGCTGAAGCTCACCTTCGTGCCGTGCGTGAGGTGACCGCCGTGATCGATCTTCATGCCGAGCACGGTATCGCCGGCTTGAAGCATCGCCATGAACACCGCCATGTTCGCTTGCGCGCCGGCGTGCGGCTGAACGTTCGCATGCTCGGCACCGAAGATCGCTTTCGCGCGATCGATCGCGAGCGTCTCCGCGACGTCGACGTACTCGCAACCACCGTAGTAACGCCGACCCGGATAGCCCTCGGCGTACTTGTTGGTGAGAACCGAGGCGGACGCTTCACGAACCGCGCGGCTCGCATAGTTCTCCGACGCGATCAGCTCGAGGTTCTCACGTTGCCGACGCTCTTCGTCGGCGATTGCCGCGTAGAGCTCGGGATCGGAGTCGGCGAGGGCGGTGGCATCGAGCATCTGCATTGGTTGGGGTTCTCCGTGACGGAATCGACAGCGCTTACTACGACGCGGGAGCGTCCGGAACCGTTGCAGGGCCGGCGTCGCCTTCCTCGGCCGCATAGCCTCGGAGCGCCGCGAGCCGTTCCCGGGCCGCGCCGAAGCTCGCGCCCGTGAGGACGTTCGCCATGCGGACGAGTCTGGCGTCTCCCCCACCGCCCGCAAGGTAGCGCCGCGCGAGAACGATCGCGGCCAAGAGCACCGCGATTCCGAACGCCGCGTTGGCAGCGACCCACGACCAGCCGCCGAATCCGGAGAGCGCATCGGCACCGAAGAGCACGCGTATCGTGATGACCGCGAGCGGCGCCCACGCGAGCGGCGCGGTTACGAGCGTCCAGAAGGTCGCACGCGCTCGAATCGCGCGAACACGATCGAACGCCTGCGCGACATCGAAGAGCGGACGGTCGTAGCGGATGCGTGCGAGAAGCACCGCCTGCGCCACGCTCGCCGCGAGAATTGCGATCGCATAGATGTCGACCGCGGCGGTGGCGAGCGTGGTCGACGTTTCGGCGATGTGGCTCGCGAGAAACGAGCCGAGCAGAACGACGACGATGGCGTTCAGCGCGACCTCGATTCTCACGCCGCGCGTGAGGCGGCCGATGGCCGTTTCCGCAGCGGCGGCGGCCGACGTGCGCGCGAGCTGCGCGATCGTACGACTCTGGGCTTCCAGTCTCGTCCCGTACGCGCTCCACAGCGCGCGTGCATCATCGAGTTCCACGTTCGTCTCCTTCTGCGACGGCATCGTCGCGTTCCAATTGTTCTTTGATGCGCCGCTTCAAGCGGCTGAGCTTCGTCGCCACGTTCGTCTCGCTGAGCCCGACGATCGATGCGATCGTGTCGTACGGCTCGCCGTCGAGATAGAGGAGCACGAGTGCCTTGTCGAGCTCGCCGAAATCCGCGACGACGGCGGCCAAACGCTCGACGCGTTCGTCTTCCGCCGGCGCCGCTGCTGCGCGGTCGAGCCCGGCGAGTGCGCCCGGCAGAACCTGCCGCTCCGAACGGCGACGCTCGCTGCGCGCGAACGAGATCGCCACGTTGAGGACGACCCGGTACATCCACGTCGAGAATCGGCGGCTCGCATCGTATCGAGGGAACGCGCTCCAGAGCGCGGCGACCGCTTCGGCGGCCAGATCGTCGCGATCGGACGGCGCGTGCGCGTACGCATTGACGATCTTGTAGAGTATCGGTCTGTGGCGCTCCAAGAGCGCCATGAATGCGTCCTGTCGCGCGTCGGTGGCGAGGTTCACATCACGTGATTCGCGGCTGCATATCGAAAAATCACACGGGACCGCTTCGCCCGGGAACGAAGCCCTCGCCGCAATGAAGATCGCATGCTCGAGTGCGACGTTCTCGCGCGAGATCCAACGCGGCGCGCTGACGCAACTCGATTGGCTCGACCTCTGCGCGAACGAACTCGAAGTCGACGGCGTCGTCTTCGACGCCGCTCATTTTCCGCGCCGCGATAGCGAGTATCTCGCGCAGCTCAAGAAGGTCGCGACCGATCTCGGATTGACGGTCGCCGCGTTTGCGTCGCACGATGCGTTCGGAAACGAAGGCGAAGCGGATCTCGATACGGCACTCGCGCTCGGCGCGCCGCTCGCGATCGTGCGCGCACCGGCCGAGAGCGACGATCCCGAAGCCTGGGGGGCGTTCACCGACGCGCTCAAGAGTCGTGCGGGCGCTGGGAAACGACTCGGCGTGACGCTCGCGCTTCGCAACGCACCGGGGACGCTGTGCCCGGCGCCGGCCGATCTTCGGCGCGCGGCGAAGGATGTCGACAGCGCGTGGCTGCGCTTCGCGTTCGACGTCGGAGCCGCGTCCGACGACGAGGCGCGCGTCCTTACGAAGAGCGTGATCGCCACGCAGTCGGTGGGAGACGCACGCGCGTTCGCGACGCCGGACGATCGCATCGCACCGCTCGCGATCGAGCGACTGCGTCGCTTCCGCGGGTTCGTGGTGCTCGAAGGGAGCGCCGACGCCGCGGAACCTGCAGCGTACCACCATGCGGTCGCGCGATTCGCGACGTTACGTTCGCGCGCGCTCGCAGACGATATCTCCGTCGCCTGAGAGAAAGAGTGACAACGACCACACCTGCCGTCTGCATGCCAGGTTAGAGACCTGCCATAGACAGGTGGGTGCGGCCTGGGCGCCAGGGAGAATCGGTGAGAACCGATTCGCTGTCGTGACCAGAGCTGATGCTCCCTTGGTTTTAACGTTGGTCCTACACCGAAGCAAGTTCGCGTGCGGGCGCAGTCGTCGTCCATCGCATTATCCCACCTCGGTCAAGGACTTGACAGCGCAGCGCGAATCACCGCGGCGCGCGTTTCGAAAATTTCGCGCGTTTCTAAGGATTGCGCGAGGAGCGCTCCTGCAAGCGTTCCCATGCACAGGCGCGCGTTCGCACGATATGCGAACGCAATTTCCGAACGCGCGTCGCGCCCGGTTCCTGCCTGCCAACCGTCGGCATATCCATCGAGCCAATCGCGACATCGTAGCACGCGCGCACAAACGAAAGCGGCGCGAACGTTTCCGTTCGCGCCGCCTCGCTCGCTCGTCGAGATTGGTTTAGAGCTTGACGACTACCGACTTCGTTTCCGTGTAGCAGTCGATCGCGTTGCTGCTCATCTCGCGTCCCCAACCGGATTGCTTGAATCCGCCGAAGGGCAGCGCCGGGTCGAAGACGTTGTAGCAGTTGACCCACACCGTGCCGGCGCGAAGACCCGCGGCGACCCTGTGTGCCTTGCTCACGTCCTTCGTCCAGACGCCGGCCGCGAGACCGAAGACCGTGTCGTTGGCGGCCGCGAGGATCTCGTTCGGATCGTCGAACGGCGTCGCCGCAACGACGGGTCCGAAGATTTCCTCACGCATGATCTTCATGTCGGGCTTCGTGTCGACCAGCACCGTCGGCTCCACGAAGTAGCCCTTGTCGCCGGCGCGCACGCCGCCCGAAAGCGCGCGAGCGCCTTCCGAGATGCCGGACTGAATGTAGCCCGTCACGCGATCGAGTTGCTCGTCGGAAACGAGCGGCCCGATGTCGGTGCGCGCGTCGAGCCCGCTTCCGACGTTCATGGCCTTCGCGGCCGCGGCGACGCCCTGCGTCACTTCATCGAACACGCTGCGCTCGACGAAGAGACGGGAGCCTGCCGTGCAGCATTGACCCATGTTGAAG